>X120_Alpine_Shrew__coassemble_439_pt1 | contig 10471 bp, 9 predicted proteins | sample X120_Alpine_Shrew__metabat2_high_PE_003 | metagenome-assembled genome bin X120_Alpine_Shrew | reverse complement strand
AGACCAAGATAGAATCATTTCAGAAGCAGTAACTAACAATATTACAGTAAGAAAAGTAAAAAAATTTGATATTGTAGAATATGTATCAAACTGCCTTCTTCCTCAAAATGCGATATCAAAAGAAGAAGAATTTAACAAAATAGTTTCTGGGGTCAATTCTGGAAATTGTGCTTTATTTATCGATAGCCTTAATTTTGCTTTTGATATTGAAGTAAAAGGATTTAAGCAAAGAAGTGTTGATACTCCTAATAATGAAATAATTATCAAAGGACCCCAAGAGGCCTTTGTAGAAAATATTAGAACCAATACTTCCCTTTTAAGACGAATTGCAAACAATGAAAAGCTAATTATTGAAAATATTGAAGTAGGCAATCTTACCAAAACAAAATGTGCTGTTTGCTATATGGAAAATATTGCAAATAACGACTTAGTAGCAGAAGTTAAATATCGTTTAAATAATATAGAAATTGACTCTCTTTTATCTTCTGGGCAATTAGAACAATTGATTGTAAGTGATAATCAAATAGGAGTTCCTGAAATATTATCTACCGAAAGACCAGATAAAACTGCAAAATATTTATTGCAAGGACGAGTTATCATATTAGTAAATGGCTCTCCATACTCTCTTATTATGCCAGCAACTTTAATTGACTTTATGTCCTCACCAGAAGATACAAATTTAAAGCCTTATTTTGCTAACTTTTTAAGATGTCTTCGCTTTTTATCTGCTATCATTACTTTACTATTACCTGGAATTTATATTGCAGTTACTAGCTTTCATCAAGAAATATTACCTACAGAATTACTTTATTCCATTTTAAGTTCAAGAGAAAATGTTCCCTTTCCTATCATCTTTGAAATCTTCATTATGGAAATATCCTTTGAACTAATTAGAGAAGCAGGTTTAAGAGTACCTTCCCCTATTGGTCCGACCATTGGAATTGTAGGAGCATTAGTATTAGGACAAGCAGCTGTTAGTGCTAGTATCGTAAGTCCTATATTAATTATCATCGTAGCATTAACTGGTATTGCATCATTTGCTATTCCTGATTTTTCTTTTGGCTTTCACTTACGATTTTTCCGTTTTGGATTTGTTATATTAGGTTATATTGCAGGATTTTTAGGAATTGCTATGGGACTATTTATCTATCTTTCTATTCTTTGCAATATCAGATCTTTTGGTGTTCCTTATACTGTTCCTTTTGCTCCTGCTATTAACAGTAAAGGAAATGGATACTTTATACCACCAATCTGGAAGCAAGAATATAGAGCTACTTACATTGCTCCAAAAAAAGAAAAAGCACAAGAACACATCAGCAAAAAATGGAAATTTTAGGGACGTGTCTTAAAATTTCCATTTTGTGTATATCCATTCAATATTTGTGGATAAAATGTGAATAATATAAAAAATTTTACACATTTTGGAAATTTTAAGACACGTCCCTAAAATTTCCAAGAGAAAGGAATTTAAATTACATGAATCATTCAAAAATAGGTACAGTTGAAGCAGTTATGTTAGTTTTATGTATTATTATTGCACATACTGTCTTATCTCTTCCTAAGACATTACTTAGTAGTACAAAATCTGCTACTATTTTAAATATTATTTATGTTACAATAATTACTCTTATTTTTATTTATATTGTTTATCGTCTATTTAAGAAGTTTCCTGGTATGGATATTTTAGATATTTCTGAAGTATTGGGAGGCAAGATTCTTAAGAACATATTTGGTGCTATTTTTGTTGTTTATTTTATTGTAACTTCTAGTATTCTTCTTAGAAACTTTTGTGAATGTTTAAAAATAGTGTATTACCCTGCTACTAATATTATTTTTGTAATTCTTTTCTTTATGATTGCAGTAGGTGCTAGCAATCATTTAGAATTTAATGCTACATTAAAGGCTAATTTACTTATTATTCCAGTTGTTTTAGTTAGCATTATTTTTCTATTTTGTGCTAATCTTAAACATTTTACTCCTCAAAGAGTTTTTCCTCTTTTAGGTGATGGCTTTTTTTCTACTTTTGTATTGGGAATTGGTAATATAGGTGCTTTTAGTGGAATTGCTTTTTTGTATTTTTTACCACCATTACTAAAAGAACCAACAAAATTTAAAAAAGTAGCTATCTTTTCCATTGTGCTTTCTGCTATTTACTTAATTTTAGCGGTTTCTATTATTTTATTTATGTTTAATTTTTTTATTAAAATAGATGAAATATGCCACTTTATTTAGCAGCTACTTATATTGAATTTGGAACCTTTTTTCAGAGATTGGAATCTGTTTTTTTACTAATTTGGATGATTGCTTTTGCTTGCTATTTGAGTATTGCTAGTAAATTTTCGATTCATATTTTTAAGAAAATTTCTAATATAAAAGATATAAAACCAATGATTTATCCTTTTTGTTTAATTATGATAGCAATCGCACTAATTCCTAAAAACTATGCCATTTCTAAATTTTTTGAGACGCATATTTTCTATTATTTAGTTATCGGATTAGTATTTATTTTTAGCTTTTTTATTTTATTATTTGCTAATATAAAGAAAAGGAAAAAAGTAGGTGATGCAAGTGAATAAAATTCTTAGAAATATATTTATTATAATGGTTATTATTGTATTTATGCTTGCTTTTGCTCCCTCTTATACTTCTTTAAATATAGATAATTTAGCTTATGTGGTTGCTATTGGAATTGATAGTGGAGAAAGTGAAAAATTTAAAATTAGTTTTCAGTTTACAACTGGTAGTTCTGGATCAGAATCCGGATCTTCTGGAGATAAAAATCCTCTGATTATAAATAGTGTAGAGGCTTCTTCTATTGATAAAGCAGTTAATTTAATGAATAGCTATATGGCAAGAGAATTAAATCTATCTCATTGTAAAATTATTATCTTTTCTGAGGAAGTCGCAGCAAATGGAATCTCTAACGAAATTTATACTTTTACCAATGACTCGGAGATTAGACCTTCTGCTAATATTATTGTAAGTAAAAATAAGGCTAAAGATTATATGCAAAATACTACTCCTGTTTTAGAAAATATGGTAACAAAATACTATGGGATATTTCCAAATTCTAATAAGTATACAGGCTATGTTTATAATGTCACTTTAGGAGATTTCTTCAATCAACTTGTTTGTAATACTTGCGAACCCTTTGCTATTCTTGGTGGAGTAAATAACAGATCTTCTAATGCTAATAATTCGGATGAATCTGCCAATGTTGCTAGTATAAAATCTACCAATACTACTTTTTCTGGACAAAAAGGTATCGAAAATTTAGGAGTTGCTGTTTTTAAAGATGACAAAATAGTTCGGCGAGTTAACTGCATTAGAAACCCTATGTCTTTCGATTATTAGAGGAGATGTAGAATCTTTTTTAATTACAATTACCAATCCTGAAAATAAAGAAGAACAAATTGATTTAATGATGTATCCTGTTAATCACAAAAAAATAAAAGTAAATATTGTAAATGGTTCACCTTATATTACTTTTGATAGCAGTTTTACAGGAAAAATCTATTCAATGAAGGATAATTCAAAGTATTTAGATTCTTCTGTATTAGATAGTATATCAGAAGAAGCAAATCATTATTTAGAAGAAGTAATGACTAAGTATTTATATCGCACTTCTACAGAATTAAAATCAGATATTAATGGCTTTGGTAAATACTGCTTATCTAACTTTCTTACATTGCCAGAATTTGAAGAGTATGATTGGAAAAATAATTATACCAATTCCACTTTCAAAGTTTCAATTCATACTAACATTGAATCTGGATTTTTAATTACAGAAACTTAAGAAAGTTTAAATTATCATTATTTTATAATGTACTTTATTCATAATTTATGCAATGACGACTGCGATTGGAAGAGTCGTAGAAATTTTTGAAGAAAAGCAACTGAGGAAGCGGTTGTACCTGAGAGGCTCGGTTGTTTTTCTTTTAAAATTTCTAGACTCTGTATTGAGCCTAGGAATGAAATAAATTATGAATAAAGTACATTATAAAATAACATAATATTTTTAGGAGGTATTATTTATGCTAACTTTAGCTTATCATGTGTTGTTTCTTATTTTTACAATTTATGTATTAATTAAGTCTATTTCGTATGGTTTATATGAAATAAAGCAAGAAGAAAATAAATTTGGTGGAAAATTAGTAATTGCTTTTTCTGTTTTTAGTGTTGTTTTTAGCAATATAATTGTGTGGCAAAATTAAAGGTGCCAAATTGGCACCTTTAATTTATTTTTCTCATTTATTATAATCATAAAAACTCTTTTTATATTCTTCTATCTTGTCTATATCAACTTCACCAATTTTAAATAAAATTTGATCATTTGAAATTTTGTAAATTACATCTGTTTTTACAATACTATCCATTTTTAGATTATTGTTACTATCTTTTTCTAATAATTTATTTGTTTTGTATTTTACCTTTTCTATTTTTGAAGATATTAGCATTCCAAAATTTTCAATAGGAACTGCTATATTATTCTGCTCTATAATAACAAATAAATGATTTTTTCCATTTGTTCCATCATCATACTTATAATTACTTACAAATACAATATCACCTATACTATACAAAGAATAATTCACTTGTTCTTCTTCAACAGATAAGACATTTTTAATTTTTCCCTCATGCCACTCTTCTTCTACAGGATATTTTTCAAATGCTTCTTTAACTTCTCTTATCTTTCCTTTTTCTTTAGCAAATTTTAAAAAATCACTTATTTTTTCTCCCATAGCAATACCTCCTTTATTTACTTATTTGTAAATATTGATAAGTTTATTTTATCATGTTTTTTCTGATTTATCAACCATTTCTTTTATTTCTTATTTCTAATTTTAGTGAATTTCTTTATAATTTTACAACTTTCTCCCATGTCATGTCTTCTTTTCCAAAATGACCATAGTTTGTGGTCTTAGAATAAATTGGCTTTTTTAAGTCTAAATATTCAATAATACCATTTGGTGTTAAGTCAAATTTTTCTTTTATCATTTCTAGTATTTTTTCTTCTGGTATATTTGCTGTTCCAAACGTATTAATCCAAATAGAAAGTGGTTCTTTTTTTCCAATGGCATAGGATACTTGAAGTTCACATTTTTTTGCAAGTCCATTTGCTACAATGTTTTTGGCAATATGGCGAAGCATATAACTTGCTGACCTATCTACTTTACTTGCATCTTTTCCAGAAAATGCTCCTCCACCATGCCTTGCATATCCACCATAGGTATCAACAATAATTTTTCTACCTGTTAAGCCTGTATCTCCTAAAGGCCCACCTATTACAAACCTTCCTGTTGGATTGATATAAATTTTGGTATTGCTATCCATTTTATCAGGTGGAACTACCACTTTGATTACTTTCTCTATTAAATCTTCTTTTAATTGTTCCATAGAAACTTCTTCTAAATGTTGCGTTGATATCAAAATAGCATCAATTCTTTTTGGCATATCTTCTTCATATTCTACCGTTACTTGCACTTTTCCATCTGGTCTTAAATAAGGAATTTCTTTTGTTTTTCTTACCTCTGTTAATTTTTTTGCCAATTTATGTGCCATATTTATTGCATATGGCATGTAATTTTCAGTTTCATCTGAGGCATAGCCAAACATAATGCCTTGGTCTCCTGCACCGCCTATATCTACTCCCATTGCAATATCTGGACTTTGCTTTGTAATATTAATATCAATTTTGCAGGTTCTATAATCGATATCCTTCTCTTCATTATCAAAGCCAATTTCTTTTATTCTTTCTCTTACTAATTTTTCAATGTCAACTTCTCCTTTTGAAGTTACTTGCCCTGCTATTGTAATTTTATTTTTTGATGCAAATGTTTCTACTGCTACTCTAGAATTTTCATCTTGTTTTAAATATTCATCTAAAATACTATCTGATATATAATCACATAATTTATCTGGGTGACCCTCTGTTACACTTTCTGAGGTAAAATAATAATTTTTCATATATTTTCTTCCTTTTCTTTATTTTTTTCTCATTTTACCATAAGTATTCTAAAAATGAAACGTTTTTATTTTAGATTTTTAAACATAACAAAACCCACTTAAATTTAAGTGAGTTTTGTGTCATCCTTATTCTTTTAATCCAAGCATTCTAAGCAGGTCATCATCGGTTGCCTGTTCTTTTGACCAGACATAACCAGGTCCACTAATTATTATTTCTTTTTTCTCTTTCTCAAGATTTTGTATTTCTATATTAGTTACTAAATAATCTAAAATTTCTTTTTTAGTATTTTCATCTAATATAGATACTAAGTCTCTTTTTGAAATGTGCACAGAAGATATCCATGTATTATCATCTAATTGAATCCTAACTACTAAATCATCTGCTCCGTATACTTTATCTTTTACTATTTTTTCAATACTTTTAGATAAAATATCAGTTATAAAGTCTTCATCTTTAATGGAAACAAAATCTTTTAAGTTACCCTCTTCTTTTGCTAATTTCTTTATCAGATTAATTCGCATTTGTTCCATTTTTAGATTAATTTGTTCTTTTAATCTTTCATCTAGTCTATTTAGAACCATAACAATAAGTAGTATGCAAAGCCCTAATAAAAAATAAAATAATACTGCTTGTTCATAAGGAATTATGTGTGTAAATTTAACTGAAATTACAAATATAATTGCTATTAAAATGATATACACACATATTAATATTCCCAATTTACATGCTTTTCTTCTCTTTTCTATTTGCTTCAGTGTAAGTTCCCGCTTGTTTTCTTTCTTCATATTAAATTTCCTCCTTAAATATTTATTTTTCTAAAAATGTTATTTATTGCTTGTGTAAGCTCCTTGTAATGCTAAAATAGGAGTTTTATAAATTTTATGTTATTCTATCATACTTTTGCTTATTTATCAACTATTTTCTCGCTTTTTTCCTCTTCTACTATTTCAAAATCAATTTGTCTTAAAATTTTATTAGCACTTTTTACTCTAATTTTTACTTTATCTCCAATTTTATAACTTACCTTTGTTCTTTCTCCTAGTAATGTCTTTTTGTTTTCATCATAAACAAAGTAATCATCTCCTAAATCATCAAAACGAATTAGCCCTTCTACTGTATTTTCTAATTCTACAAACATACCAAAGGACGTGATAGAAGAAACATTTCCAAAATATTCTTCTCCAATTTTATCTTGCATATATTCTGCTTTTTTAATATCTATACTATCTCTTTCTACTTTTTGGGCTATTTTTTCTCTTTCTGAAGATTGCTCTGCAAATTTAGTTGCTTTTTCTCTATATTCTTCTTTCCAGTTATCTTCTACGTTATAACCTTTTTCAATATAATTAGAAATCATACGATGGATAAAAAGGTCTGGGTATCTACGAATTGGTGATGTAAAATGACAGTAATAGTTACTTGCAATTCCAAAATGTCCTTTATTTTGACTTTCATACCTTGCTACTTTTAGAGTTCTTAAAATTAAGGTAGAGATAACTCTTTCTTCTTCTTTTCCCACAATATCATCTAATACTTCTGCAAAAGCTTTTGGATGAATGTTATCTTTGCTTCCTTTTATTTTATAGCCAAAATTGTATAAAAACTTATTTAATTCATCAATCTTTTCTTGGTCTGGTACTTCATGTACACGATAAATAAATGGGGCTTCTAGCCAATAAAAACGTTCTGCTATGGTTTCATTGGCTGTCAGCATAAATTGTTCAATAATTTCATTAGCAAAAGATAATTCATATTTTTTCACATCTATTGCAAATCCATTTTCATCTAAAACAATTTTTGTTTCTGGCAAATCTAAATTTAAGCTACCTTGTTTTTCTCTTCTTTTCTTTAAAATATGTGCTAATTCTTCCATTCTTTTAAAATGCTCTATAAAAGGTTTATATTTTTTTACAACCTCTAATTCTTTTTCTAACATTTTAATTTTCTCTTTTGCTTTTGTGATATCTGTTATCTCTTCTTTTTGTTCTTCTTTATTAGCATGTTTTAATAAAATAGCAACATCAAAATAATTCATTCTTCTTGTTACATTAATAACAGATTTTTGTATATCAGAAGAAACAACTTGTCCTTCCTTATCTATCTCCATTATAACAGATAAACAAAATCTGTCTTTTCCTTCATTTAAACTACAAATTCCATTGGAAAGTTCTCTAGGAAGCATAGGTATTACCCTATCTAACATATAGATACTTGTTCCTCTTAAAAGAGCTTCTTTATCTAAAGCACTTTTTTCTTTTACATAGTAACTAACATCTGCAATATGCACTCCAAGTTCATAATTTCCATTTTCTAATTTTTTAACTTGAACTGCATCATCTAAATCTTTGGCATCTTCGCCATCAATAGTAAATATTTCTTCTTTTCTTAAATCTAATCTGTTTGGAATATCTTTTTTGCTAATTTCTTCTTTAATAGACTTTGCTTCTTCTACTACTTTTTCAGGAAATTCATAAGGAAGTTTATATTCTTTTATTAGAGATAACATATCAACTCCAGCTTCATTAATATTTCCTAGCACCTCTATTACTTTTCCTTCTGCATTTTTGCCTTTTTCAGGGTATTTCGTAATTTGCACTAAAACCTTACTATTATTTCTTGCTTTTCCCATATTCTTTTTCGAAATATAAATATCGGTTCCAAACTTTCTATCATCTGGCACAACAAAACCATAATTTTGGCTCTTGGTAAAAACACCAACTAAGCTATCTTTTTCACGAGCTAATATTTTTACAATTTTTCCTTCTTCATGATGGCTTTCATTTTTGATATCAATCATTTCGATTAAAACTTTATCTCCATTTAAAGCACCTTTCGTATTATTTTTAGAAATATAAATTTCTCTTTCTTTATCTTCAACTTTTACAAAACCAAAACCTTTTTCATTTAAGCGTAAAATACCAGCCAAATACTTACCTTGTGCCACCAAAGAATATTTAGATTTTCTATTCTTTTGTATTTTATACTCTTCTTCTAAATGATTTAAAACTTCTATAAAATTGCTATACTCTGTTTTAGGCACACTTAAAATAACTGCCATCTCTTTTGCTTTCATTGGCACATAGGCATCTTCCTTCATAAAATCTAAAATTAACATTTCTTTATCTTCCATTTTTTCTCCTCTTGACACGGTAGAAACGCCCCTTTGCGTTCCATTTTTACACGGAAAAGAGCGGTACCTACCGTGTAAAAAAAAGATGTAGTATTTAATTATTGCTTACTACACCTTATCTTTTCCATAAATTTTAAATTACATACAATATTCCAAGTAGGATGGCGAATACAACAAATAAAACGCCTAGTAGAATTGTAAATCTTTTTAATTTTCCTTCTTTCGTTCTTCCTTTATTTTTTTCAAAGAAATTACTAGTAGAAGAACCTGTTATTGCTCCAGATGCACCATTACTATCCTTTGTTTGTATTGTAGCTACAATAATTAATGCTATACAAATTACTAAATATATTCCTAATACAATGTATTTTACAACTTCCATTTTTATACTCTCCCTTACATTTTTGCTTTAACGTTATTTATTGTAACATATGTACAATAAAATTGCAATTGATTTTTCAAAATTTATAGTATATAATATTTTAAAATGTCCCAAAAGGGACAGATTACCCATAAGGAAACGTCCCCAATGGGACAAGGGAGCGTTTTATGAAAATTTTAACAGTAAATGAAAAATACAATAATAAAAAATTAGATAAAGTAATATTTGATAACTTTCCTAATTTAAAAGAAAATACTTTTTATAAGGCCTTGCGAAAAAAGGATATTCGCGTGAATGATAAACGTGTTTCTGAAAATGTAGTTGTTTATACAGGTGATGAGGTTAAAGTATTTATTTGTGATGAGCTTTTAGAAAATAAACCCGAAATTTCTATTGTGTATGAGGATGATTTTATTTTGGTTGTAAATAAACCAATTAATTTAGAGGTGGTTGGTCAAAATTCTCTTACTGCTTTATTAGAAAAAAATTATTCTTTTATTAAGCCTTGCCATAGATTAGATAGAAATACTACTGGTCTTGTTTTATTTGCTAAATGTGAGGAGGCTTTAGAGATTTTACTTGAGAAATTTAAACACCACGAAATTGAAAAACATTACTTAGCTACTGTTTATGGTATTTTACCTAAAAAGCAGGATAGATTAGAAGCCTATCTTTTTAAAGATAATAAAAAGTCTTTGGTTTATATTTCAGATGAACCAAAGAAAGGTTATCAAAAAATTATTACTTCCTATAAAGTAATAAAAGAAAATAAAAAAGAAAATACTTCTGTTTTAAATGTTAATTTAGAAACAGGTCGTACCCACCAAATTCGTGCACACCTTGCTCATATAGGCTATCCTATTATTGGTGATGGAAAATATGGTAAAAATGAAATTAATAAAAAATTGAAACAAAAAACACAACTTCTTGAAAGTTATAGTTTGAAATTTAATTTTGTATCAGAAAGTGGTATTTTAGAATATTTAAAAGG
>X120_Alpine_Shrew__coassemble_437_pt1 | contig 10541 bp, 11 predicted proteins | sample X120_Alpine_Shrew__metabat2_high_PE_003 | metagenome-assembled genome bin X120_Alpine_Shrew | reverse complement strand
AAGAGTTCATTTTTAATGGAAGGGTGCCATAAAATTAATTTAGAATTTCTTAGTTTATGGAATGGAAGCCGAGGAAAGAAATAAATTTATTTATATAAGTAACAGTTGGAACCACTAACTTTAAAAAACTCAAAATTGATTATGCAAAATAAAAAATACTAGGCTAATTGCCTAGTATTTTTTTATTTTGCGTAATCAATTACTCTTGTTTCTCTTATGATATTTACTTTTATTTGTCCTGGATAATCCATTTCGTCTTCTACTTTTTTAGCAACATCTCTTGCCATCAATGTCATTTCATTATCAGAGATTTTTTCTGGTTTTACTATAATTCTTACTTCACGTCCTGCTTGTATAGCAAAAGATTTATCAACACCTTCAAAAGAATCTGCAATTTCTTCTAATTGTTGTAATCTCTTTATGTATGCTTCTAATGTTTCTCTTCTTGCTCCTGGACGAGATGCTGAAATAGCATCAGCAGCTTGTACTAAAACTGCTTCTATAGTCATAGGTTCTACATCTCCATGGTGTGCTTCAACTGCATTTATTACTATTTCATTTTCTTTGTACTTCTTAAGTACATCTACACCTATTTCAACGTGAGTTCCTTCCATATCATGATCTAAAGCTTTTCCTATATCATGTAATAAACCGGCTCTTCTTGCTACTTTTGGATCTAATCCTAATTCTTCTGCCATAATTCTAGCTAAGTTAGAAACTTCTATTGAGTGATTTAGTACATTTTGTCCATAACTTGTTCTGTATTTTAGCTTTCCTAAAAGTTTTATGATATCTGGATGAAGTCCGGATTACTCCTGCTTCCATTGCTGCTCTTTCACCCTCTTCTTTAATTGTTTGCTCTAATTCTTCCTTTGCCTTTTCTACCATTTCTTCAATTTTTGCAGGATGAATTCTTCCATCATCTATTAATTTTTCTAATGCCATTTTTGCAACTTCTCTACGTAATGGATCAAATCCTGATATAACTACAGCCTCTGGTGTATCATCTATAATTAAGTCAATTCCTGTTAATGTTTCTAATGTCTTAATATTTCTTCCTTCCCTACCAATAATTCTTCCTTTCATATCATCATTTGGAAGTGATACTATTGATACAGTTGTTTCTTGAGAATGATCTGCAGCACATTTTTGAATTGCATATCCAATTATATTTTTAGCTGTTTTATCGGCAGTTTCTTTAGTTTTTTGTTCAATTTCTTTTAATATAGCAGTTTTTTCTGCTGTAATTTGCTTTTCTACTTCTGATAACAATTGTTTCTTTGCTTCTTCTGTAGATAGTCTAGAAATTTTTTGCAATTCATTCATTTCTTTTTGATAAAGTTCTTCTAATTTTTGCTTTTCCACTTGTATATCTTCAACTTTATCTGCTAAATCTTTTTCTTTCTTTTCCAATTGATTCATTCTGTTTTCTAAATTTTCTTCTTTTTGGATTAATCTCTTTTCTTGTAATTGTACTTCGCTTCTTCTTTCTCTAATCTCTTGATCTAGCTCTTTCCTATTATTCATTATTTCTTCTTTAGCTTTAAAAATTTCTTCTTTTTTCTTATTTTCTGCATCTTTATTTGCTAGTTCAATTATTCTTTTTGCTTCATTTTCTGCACTTTTTAATTTAGATTCTGCTATTTTTTTACGAATAACAAATCCTACAAAAGTGAATATTATTGCTGAGACTAGAAAAACGGCGATATTTATTATGATATCCATAATTTTACACCTCTTTCTATTTTATTTTCAATGTACATAAATATATATAACTCTAATTTTTTTAGAATATATTTTGTCTCCTCTTATATTTTATATTTATTATTGTTAACTGTCAAGGTATTTTATAAAAGAAAACAAAAAAATCAGCCTTTTGGCTGATTTTTTTATGCTCTTGGATGAGCTTTTTTATATATATTTTTTAAACCATTATCTTGAAATTGCATATATACTTGTGTTGAAGATATATCAGAATGTCCAAGCATTGTTTGTATTGCTTTTAAATCTGCACCATTTTGTAAAAGGTGAGTTGCAAAAGAATGTCTTAATACATGTGGTGTAATGTCTTTTGTAATGTGTGCTTGTTCTTTATAATATTTTACTATTTTCCAGAATCCTTGTCTTGTTAGTCTTTGTCCATTTATATTAACAAATAATGCTTTTACATTTTCATCTCTAATTAAAACAGGTCTTGCTTCTTCTATATATTCCTTTAATGCTTTTAAAGATATATTTCCTAAAGGAATACTTCTTTGTTTATTTCCTGAATGGCATACTACATATCCTTCTTCTAAATTTACATCAGATACATCTAGAGATATTATTTCTGTAACTCTCATTCCTGTAGCATAAGCAAATTCTAACATTGCTTTATCTCTTGTTCCTTTTAAATCTACATCTTTTGGTTGATCTAAAAGTAATTCTACTTCTTGAGAAGTTAAAACACTTGGTGCCCTTTTTTCTATTTTAGGTGATTGTATATGTGCTGTTGGATCTATTTTTATTTTTTTATTTCTTACTAAAAATTGATAAAAAGCTCTGATTGAAGCTAAGTTTCTTGATATTGTTGAAGCTTTTTTTCCTACTTCTTGTAAATATTTTAGATATTGTTTAATATCTTCTTCTTTTACTTTAGTATAGTTTATTTTGTTACTTTCTAAATATTTGTTATAATATATAATATCTCTTCTATATGATTGTAAAGTATTATCAGATGCTTTTTTATCATTTTGAAGAAATTCTAAAAAAAGTTTAAATTGTTTTTCCATTGTTTTAGCTCCCCTATCTATTATTTTATCTTTACTTACGTAAACTGTATATGTTATATCAAATTACTTTTAAATTGTAAAGGGTTTTTTACAAAAAACTACATTTTTTTATAAAAATTTTATGCATGCACTTAATAAATTACTAGATATATATACTTCAATAAATGCTGCTACAATAAACATTCCAGCAACAAATAAAGAAAACATTGTATGTCTTAAAATTTCTATTTTTATATTTTCTCTTCTTTTATCTTTCATTATTGATTGATATAATTTTATTCCGCTTACAGCGATTGCTAATATGCATGGAATTATTATAATATTTTGAAAAAATAAACTAACAATGCTAAATAATATTCCCTTACCTGTTCCTAAAGTAATTAAAATACAAGATATTGTATATCCAAGCGAAAATCCTTTAAATGCTACTATTAAATATACTATTGGTATTCCAACAACAGTAGAACCCATAAACCATATTATTATTGCAACAATTAAATAATTTATAATGGAGCTTTTAAGTAAATTTATTTTATCGATTTGATAATCTGTTTTTAAAGCTTCTATAAAATTTAATATATATTTACTTGTATTCTCATTAGATGATGAATCTATATTATTGATAAAACTAACACCAATTATTAATCCAATTAAAAATATGATAGCTACTATTGCATATTGTTTCTTATTATATTGAATATGGTTTTTTATTGTTTTAAATATTATTTTTTTTGTCCTTTTCTCTTGTTTTTTCATTTTTTCCTCCTTTGAACCTTATACATAATGTGTATTCTATAAAAAACTTTTTTAGAACAAAAAAGAAAGAAATGAATTTATCTCATTTCTTTCTACTTAGCTTTTATTTATTAAATTAATTCCAAATTACTGGGCGATAAGTTACATAACTACTTGGATATCCATTACCTTGAGAACCCCTATCACAAGCACGATATGAAAAATAAGAATGATACATTCTAGAATTTATCGGCCAATCATAGCTGACATATTCACAAAGAGACCCATACCATCCTGCTGTTTCAGCCAAAGCTTGTCCTTTTGTTCCATCAATTGTACATTCTGTTGGTAATGTTTCAACGTATTTCGTATTTATATTTTTTTCAAGATTTGTCCTATTAACATTTTTAGCAGCTCCATCTATCAAAGAAGATGTAAAAGTACCAAGATTATTTCCCATATTCATAACACCCGTTATATTATTTGTTGTAGAATAATATTTTTCATCTTTTATTGTTACTTCTGTTCCATTTGCGCTTCTAATATTTCCATAAGTACTTGCTCCTAAATATGTAACTGCCCCCCAATCTGCGTTTAATATTAAATGTGGATCTAAAGTATTTGCTCCTAATGTAGATGTAGAACTTCTCATATCATAACAATATTGATATGCAGTACTAGGATTTATATTTACATGTGCTGCTGTTCCTGGTTTTACTTCTATTGCTGCATTTGAAATTGTAGAAAAACAAATTGCTATCAAACTTATCATTACTAAAATTCCTATTATTTTAACTTTATTTTTCATGATTAATCTCTCCCTTCTATCTTATATTTAAATTAATGAGTTACAATTTTATCTGTGTCTATGCTTGAATCGTCTATTGCTACTCTTCCTGCTTTATTTTTATCAAGGTGTACTTCACACCAGTAATATCTCAATTTTGTACCACATTTTGAGCAATATCTATAATAACCATAATTATTACAATCTGTTCCTCCTGATGTCCATGCATCACACCAATGTGTTGAACTTGTTACATATCTTAATGAAGTTCCATACCCTAGTGTATCATGTGTGTGTCCATCGTTTACGCTATTTATAAATGAGCTATTATCTGGTTTTTTTCCTACTTTTGATGTATCTACATCATTTTCCCAACTTGGTTCATACTTACTCATCCATATTCCTTTTAAGTTTTTACTTCCGTCATTTCCACTTGGTGTAAATGCTGGATGAACTGTATAGCCTGCTGGCAAATCATTTCCATATGTAGCTTTATCTATTGGTTTATTATCTAAACCTACAAATATAATATTTGCTTCTGTTATTCCATTTGTTATTTGGTAAGCATATCTTGGTATCCATACCCACCATGCTTCTATTCCATTTCCTGTTGTTTTTACATTTGCCCATATTTGATTTTTATAATCATACCATGTTTTATTATTATTTATTGTTGCTAAATCTGTATTTGCAAGTAATCTATCTTCAAAACTATTATCTGATGCATTATACAATTCTATATATGTGAAATTACTATCAAATCCTGACATATCTGGTGCATAGCATTCTGAACTTGTAGCTGTATAATTTTGATTATTTGAAGGTTCGTACTTACTCATCCATATTCCTTTTAAGTTTTTACTCCCGTCATTTCCACTTGGTGTAAATGCTGGATGAACTGTATAACCTGCTGGTAAATCGTTTCCATATGTAGCTTTATCTATTGGTTTATTATCTAAACCTACAAATATAATATTTGCTTCTGTTATTCCATTTGTTATTTGGTAAGCATATCTTGGTATCCATACCCACCATGCTTCTATTCCATTTCCTGTTGTTTTTACATTTGCCCATATTTGATTTTTATAATCATACCATGTTTTATTATTATTTATTGTTGCTAAATCTGTATTTGCAAGTAATCTATCTTCAAAACTATTATCTGATGCATTATACAATTCTATATATGTGAAATTACTATCAAATCCTGACATATCTGGTGCATAGCATTCTGAACTTGTAGCTGTATAATTTTGATTATTTGAAGGTTCGTACTTACTCATCCATATTCCATATAATTCTTTATCTGTTGTAAATCCAGAATGTACTTCATAACCATCTGGTAAAACTCCATTATAACTTGGATCTAATGGTTTGTTATCTAAGCCTACATATATAACATCTATTGGTGGTTCTGTAGATGTATTATTAATTTTATACGCATATCTTGGTATCCATACCCACCATGCTTCTAAGTTATTTCCTGTTGTTTTTACATTTGCCCATATCTGACTTCCATAGTCATGCCATGTATTATCTTTATTAATTGTATCTAAGTTTGCATTTGCTAATTTTACTTCTGTAAAGTCTTTTTTGGTTGAATCATATAATTCTATATATGTTTCATTTTTACTAAATCCCTTCATATTTGGTGAATAATAATAAACTCCTTTCACCTTTACTACTTTTGACTCTTTATCTTCAATTAAATCTTTTACATTTTCATTTGAAGTAGAGCCTGGCTTTCCTAATGATGCAACTTCATAACTATGATATATTTTTCCTCCTATTTTTGTTTGTTTTATTTTAAATACTACATAAGTTTTCATGTCTAAAATATATGTATTTTCTTTTCCATCTGCCGTTTCTTTATCTATTATATAAATGGTATCTCCATTATTTGAAGCAGTATTATTTTGATTTTGTATAATTTTATCAAAATCTGCTGTATTATAGTCAGATGTTGTTTTGTCTGATGGATAGCCTTCTCTTACATAAAGTACTTCTTGTTTTAGTGTATCTGGTAATTCTATATCATTTAAATTTAATTTATTTTCAAATAATGGTGTAATATTTCCTAATGCTATTTGTAAAGCATTTTCGTTTTGTTTCAACACTACATTTTCTTTTATTTTTTGCATTTCTGTAGCAAAACTTGATAGCTGAGCTTTAACTATTAATCCATTTTCACCAAATATTAATTTTATTGATATTCCCGCTAGTATAATTAATATTATAATTGTTATTACAAGTGCTATTAAAGTTATAGCATTTTCGTTTTTATATAATCTGATATTATTTTTATTTACTATATTTTTCTCTTCTTTCATTTGTATAACTCCTTATTGATATAGTTATGCTTATATATTTTATTTTACTTTTCCGTAGTTTCCACCGCCACCTACTTCTATTTTAGCTTTTCCGGTTTCTTGCTTCTTCTATTTTATTTGCTATTTTTTCACCTACTACTGCTTCTATATCATCTTTTGATAATTTATGAAGTATAGTCATTTCTGTTCCAAAGTGATTTAATAGCTTATCTATTTGTTTTATTCCAACTCCAGGTACAAATCCTAATGGAATTTGATAAATATATGGTGGTCTTGTTTTTGGACTTTTTGTTTTACTTTTGTCTTTTATTAATTCTATTCTATCAAACACACCAAAGGTTACCTTGTCGCTTCCGCATTTTGGACATATGGTTACTGGCTCTTTTGTTTCTATTGTATTTTGGCAGTTATCACAATATGTTCTATGATATTTTCCAAGTTTTGGGTCTAAGCCGAAAGTTTGCTATTACTTTTCTTCCATCTTCATTTTTTAGTGCTTTTACTACTTCTTTAAATGATATGTCTTCTACTTGCAATTTGTTATATTCTCTTGCTATTTTTGGTAGTGAGTGTGCATCTGAATTTGTTACAAATGTTTTTGTTTCTAGTTCTGATATTGTGTCTGCTAAAAATGTATCTGAACTTAAGCCTAATTCTATAGCAAATATTTTATCAAATTTTTCTTTAAATATATCTTTTAGGCTATCTGCACAGTTTCCATAGTAACTTTTGTGTGGTGTAAATACGTGTGCTGGTATTAATATTCCATTGTATTTTTCTACTATGTCTATCAAATCATATCCTGATAAGTCTGAGCGTTGTGTACTCAGTGTAATATTTTTTATATGATGACTCATTTCTTGTGAAAAACCTTTAATATCTTTTAGATGTGGAAAGAAGCATACATTATGTGCTGCACCTGAATGACCATTTCTTCCTACTTCTGAAGTTTCTACTTCACTTCCTAATAATATACAAACTTTATCTTTGTATATAATTCCTCCGTCTTTTATTTCATAAGCTTCACCTGTTTTTAAAAATTTTTCTATATCTTCTATTACATATGGAGATGCACAATCTATGATTCCTACTACTCCGATTCCTTTTCTTTCGTAACATTCTTTTGCAATGTTTGCAAAGTTAAGTGACCTTGCTGCTGTTATTTTTATTGGTTTTCCTTGTTCTGAACGCCCAATATGGACATGTAAATCTGCAAATATTTCGTTCATTATTGTTTCTCCTATTCTATTTATACTTTTATTAAAAGACGTTTCTCTCCGAAATTACTATTTCAGAAAGAAACGTTTTTATCTTTCTTTATCATTATCTTTTAATATAATTGGTTCTATATCATTTGGATTAAATTTAAATTTTTCTGGTTTTTGTTTTAATGTTTCTTTCCAAGCATTTTTTTCTATTTCTTTTAGTTTTCTTTGTATTTTTTCATCAGTTTCTACCATATAAATAATAGCTTGTTTTTCATCTTGTGCTTTATTTATCTTATCTTTCATATAATCTATTGAAGATTTTCCTACACTCATATATATACCTCCTGCATTTTATTTACAAATTCTTTAAATTCTTCTAAGTATATATTTTCTTTTCCCTTTAAATTTCTATATTCTAGTAATACTAATGCTTCATCTGGCTTAAATCCTATTCTTTCTGGTCTATCAAGTAGCATTCCTCCAAATTGATCTACTAACTCTAAAATATCACTTTCTCTTTCTCTTGGGTAGCTTCCAGAATATCTATTTACTTCTTCACATATTTTGCAAAAATATTTAGAAAACCCTAAAGTTCTTAAATATTCTGCACCATCTTTTGCATATGATTTTACTTTGTTTAAATCACTAAAATCATTTGTTTTCTTACAATTGCATAATAAACATGCTGTAATAACCAAATTTTTATCAACATCTAGTTTCATTGTTTCTATAAATAATTTAGCAAGTTCAGCTTTAAATATGACTGATTTATCAAAGAAAATACGAGCTTTTTTCTTTAAATAAAACATTATTTCTAACTTTCTTACCCAATCTTTTTCATCTAAAATATATTCTGCAAATGTTTCTTCCATACTACCCCTCCTATGGAATCTACCTTAAGGCATTATTACCTATACTCATTATATTTTAAAAATATACAAATTTCAACATTGTTACACAATTGTAATGTTAATGTAATGTATTTGTAAAATGCAAAAAGAAGAAGATTTAAATTCTTCCTCTTTTATACTATTATTAATTTATTTGTATAATCTAAATTTGCCCATGAATCATCTTCATAGCCTAATGTATAAACATTAGTTGCAAATATATCTTTTTCTAACATTTCTCTTAGTATTTTATTTATATTTTGTTCAGTATATTTTTTTACAGATGTTATCATATTAATTTTTGGATTAATATTACAAATATCTGATAACATTTCCCTTCCTCTTTTATTAAAACCTAATACTCTTGCATATGGAACTACTTTTTTAGAATTTGTCATATCTTTTTTAGTAATTTCTAATAATGCATATAATAATATTCTTTGAATTCTTGTTTGTGTATATCTTTTTGATTTTATTATATTTACTAAATCAATTAAATTATTACAAGAATCTGCTGCATTTTTTATTGCATATTCTAAACCTTCTGATACATCTGGCAATTCAGCAATTTGTTTAACTGTCATTTTTCTTAAATTATATAATATTTCTTTTTCAAATTTTATAACATCAATTACAAAATTTCCTTTTTCTATTTCATCTTTCAAAAGCATATAAGAGCTTTTTGGTACCACTTTTCTTACTTCACTATATTGTTCTGTTGCAATTAATTTTCTTATTGCTGTGCTACTTGCAAATTCATCTATGATTTTTTCATCATTATAATATACTTTTTTTCTTTGTATTGATAACGGAGTCATATCGCTTTTTAGTCTTTTCAAAGCCTTTAGATATTCTATTGCTAATATATTATTAGAACCTGATAATATATTAGCATATCTTTTTATATCGTTTAGATACATCATTAAAGCATTTTCTCTTGCTTTTGGATATGATATTCCTTTTCCTAGTTCATGATTTAAGATAGCAATATATTCTTTTGGCTCATTATGTAATACATTAGCAATATTATTAAGCGCTGCAAAATCAGCTGTTTCTGTTCCAAAACATAATGTATCTACTATTTTTAAACTATCTAATATTTTTATAGCACCTTCTGCAAAGTTTTCTGCACTAGAAATGCTATATATAGTTGGAAGTTCCAAGACAATGTCTACTCCATTTTCAAGTGCCATTTGTGCTTTAGTCCATTTATTAATTAAAGAAGTATTTCCTCTTTGTGTAAAATTTCCTGTAATAATGGCTACTACATATTCTGCTCCAGTTTGTTTTTTAGCTTCTTCAATCTGATATAAATGACCATTATGAAATGGATTATATTCAGCTATAATTCCTAAAACCGTTGACATTTTTTTCTCCTTTCTTTTATGTTTAAAATGTTTCACTTTTTATTTGCTATCTCTTGTTTATTTTTTATTACATTGATATAATATCATAAAATTTAAAATTTTACAATCGAAAGGACAAATATTATGGAAGAAATTATAATTTATACAGATGGTGCTTGTTCTCGGTAATCCAGGTCCTGGTGGCTGGGGTGCTATTTTAATGTTTAAAGATTATAAAAAAGAAATTTCTGGCTCACAAAAAGATACTACAAATAATATAATGGAATTAACTGCTGTAATTGAAGCTTTAAAACTTGTAAAATACCCTTGCAAAATTAAAATTTATAGCGATAGTGCTTATGTTGTTAATGCTTTTTTACAAGGTTGGATTTATAATTGGATGAAAAAGGGTTGGAAAACAGCTGATGGTAGCCCAGTTAAAAATAAAGAGTTATGGGAAACTTTATATAATTT
>X120_Alpine_Shrew__coassemble_427_pt1 | contig 11272 bp, 10 predicted proteins | sample X120_Alpine_Shrew__metabat2_high_PE_003 | metagenome-assembled genome bin X120_Alpine_Shrew | reverse complement strand
ACATCATCTTGCCCTATTACGCTTTTTATTTTGAATCCTTTTGATAAATTCCTTTTAATATTTCCATCTTGCACAACACACATTCCTGCTACCATGTTTGTCCCAGATAAGTTTGAGATATCATAACATTCAATTTTCCTTGGAATTTTATCTAATTTTAAAACTTCTTTTAGCTCTAATAATACATTATATTTTTCTTTATTTTTATTTTCAAGTGTAATAAGTGCATTTTTTTCTGCCATTTCTACTAAACGAAGCTTTTCTCCTTTTTGAGGTGTTTTTATTTCTACTTTTCTTCCTGCAACATTACTTAAGCTTTCTTCTATTAAAACTTTATCTTCTATTTCTTTTTTCATCATAATTTTGTTAGGTAAAATACTTCTTCCAATATAATATTGTTTTACAAATTCTGATATGATTTCTTCTTCAGTTTCATCCTGCATATTCTGCAAAAAGAAGTGCTCTCTTCCTATCATTTTGCTTTTTCGAACAAAGAAAATTTCAATACATACTTCAAATTCGTTTCTTGCAAATCCAATTACGTCAATGTCATTTTCATTTAAATTTGATACTTTTTGCTTTTCTGATATACGTTCTATTGCAACTATTTTATCTCTTAAATATGCTGCTTTTTCAAATTCCATTTTTTTAGATGCTTCTAACATTTCTTGTTCTAATTGCTTTATTATTTTTTCTATTTTTCCTTCTAAAATCATTATAATTTCTTCAATTTGTTTTCTATATTCTTGTTTTGAAACATACCCCATACATGGCGCTAAACATTTTTTTATATGGTAATTTAAACAAGGTCTATCTTTATATTTAAAGTTTCTGCACTGCCTTATTTTAAATTTTTCTTTTATAAAATCTATCATTTCTTTAGCAGACCCTGCAGATGCATATGGCCCAAAATATTTCGCTCCATCATGCAATATTTTTCTTGTAATATATATATTGGGGTAATCGTCTTGAATATTTATTTTTATATAAGGATATGTTTTATCATCTTTTAGAAGTACATTAAATTTAGGTCTATTTTTCTTTATTAAATTACATTCTAAAATAAGGGCTTCTGCCTCATTATCTACTACAATATATTCAAAGTGATCAATTAAAGAAACCATGTTTTCAATACGCTTGGTTTTATTATTTTTTCGAAAATATTGTCTTACTCTATTTTTCAAAGAAACGGCTTTTCCTACATAAATAATATTATCCTCTTTATCGTGCATAATATATACGCCTGGCTTATTTGGCAATTTCTTTAATTCTGCTTCTATATCAAACATTTTCTTTTTCCTCTCTTTTTTTATTATACCATCTTCTTTTTAAATGTAAAAGAAATTTTTTAAGAAAATAATGCAACATTTTTACTTTTTTGATTAAAATAATTTTTGCTATTTTTCAACTTTGTTAATATAATATATATTATTTTGCAATACCGCGTAAGCGATTAAACGAGCTTTATGCGAGTGCGATTGGAACAACTTACATATTAATATTTTATTTTTGTAAGTTGTGACACACAAGGTATAAAAAATAATATATATTATATTAAAAATAGAACTACAATACAAAAAAGTAAAAGGCATAGTTTTTATTATAAACTATACCCTTTATTTAATACATTAAAGACCTAATTCTTCTGCTAATCCGATTCTTTCTATCTCATCCATAATGTATTCTTTAAATTCTTCATCTATTTCTTCTCCTTCTGCTTCATATTCTGAAAGCTCATCAAAGAAATAAATTAAGATTGATTTATAACCTTCTAGTATTTCCTCATCTGTAGCACTTTCTAAATTATCTAATGCTTTTTCAAATGGTTCACATTGAAGATTATAAACCTTTTCTGAAATAATTCCATCATATAACAGATTTTTTTCATCTGTTAAAGCTTTATGTATGAGTTCTTCATACTTTTCTTTCATGGTGAGTTCATTTTCATCACAAAAAGAGCAACTTTCATAATTGATTTTAGAATTATTTTCAGAGATATTACATGCAATTACATGATTTTTTATTAGTAAAAAAGTACTTATTACTAATAAAGCAGTTAATGCTAAAGTTCTCCGTCTTTTTCTCATAATGTTTTCCTCCCTTTATCTATAAAAGCAATAAATCTATTATACTACTTTATTCCAAAATTGTAAATACGTGTTAACTTTTTTTATCATTTATTTTTTATTCATAAATCATCCTAAAAGAATTTTTAAGATGATTAAAAGAATAACTCCGAGGTATTCCTAATATTCCTGTTATAATTGCAGTTCCAATGTTTAGTCCAATATGAAAATTACATAAGCTACCTATTAAATTTAATAAAAATATTAGTATTCCACCTAAAATTGAATTTCCTATTAGTTTTACTATACTTTTTAGAGGTAAAATAAAAATTCTACACAACAGAAACAAAAAAATAATGCATCCTAAATATACTATAATAGTATTGAATTCCAAAACAATCACCTTTTTCTTTTCTTTATATTTCATTTTTATGATTGTTTTTGGACAAATATTCCTATATAGCTTTATTAAAACTAATATCTATTTGATCTATCATATCAATTTCCATACCTTTTTCCTTTGCATTTTTTAGCAAATAATCAAATTTTGCTCTATTAGCTTTTATCTGATAGGTATAGTAATCAATTAAATCTCCTTCTGCAAACTCAAAATATTTCTTAGCTTCTTCTAACTCTTTTTTTACTTTTATAATACTTAACATTAACTCTAATTCTTTTTCTTCTTCTGATTTTTCTATAATTTTATTTTCTCTTATATATTCTTCCATAATATATAAACCTCTTTCTTTTTAACACTTATTACTATTATATTCTTCTTTTACCAAATTATTCTTTTATTTTGCTATTTCATAAACAATAATTCCTATTGTTTGTATTACAAAGAGATTTAGTATATTTGAAGTTAATAAATTATTTGTTGCCTCAACTACTCCAAGCTCTTGATTTTCTTCTTTTTTGTGGTGTCTTTGTGATTCAAAGAATGTTATTAATTCTGGAATGCTTGTTATAAAGCCTAATATAATTCCTAACACTATTTCTGGAATTTTAAAATATCCTGCTAAATTTTCAAGACACACACTTAATGCATTTCCTACAACGTATAAAGCTATACTTGTTATTAGTAAATAAAATGAATATTTTACTACTACTTTAATCTTTCCTTTAATCCATTTTTTTTCTTTTTCAATTTCTTTTTCTATCTTTTCATCTTGCTTTTTTAAATATAATTTATGAGCATTATTATTGATAATATAAAAGAGTATAAATAATAAAACAAAAATTGGAACAATAGAAATTGAAAAATTGATATTAAGCATAAGCATTATAATTGGTAAAATAATAGTTATTACAACTAAAATGAAATCTAACTTTATTGCCTTATTGGATATTTTCTTTTGATTTTTATTAATAAAAATTGAAATTAGATATTGCAATAAATTAATTATATTTGAGCTAATAACATTATATATAGTTGTTCCAATTAGCCCTGCAAAAGCTGAAAACGAAACTGTTAATAGCTCTGGTACTGATGTAGCAGCACCAGATATATTACCTACAGTTTTTGCAGATAAATTAAGTGCTTCTGAAAGTCTACGAAGCAATTTTACAAGTATATATTTTGAAATTATAACAATTAAAAAAGTATATATTATAAATTTGACAATTTCTATACTCACTTTTTCCCCCAATTGCAATATAAAAAATATTTATGTAATAATTATTCTCTACTATATTTTCCCATTTCAATGTTTTTCATACATTAATGTTTTATTATTTTAATAATATATTTCTATATTACAGCTTAAGTACTATAAGTTATTGTGAGTAGCCCTTAAAGATATTATATATTATTTTTTTATACCTTGTGTGTCGCAACCTACAATATATAAAATATTAAATGTAGGTTGCTCCAATCGCACTCATTTCATTCGTTTGGTCGCTTACGTAGTATTTCAAAAATAATATATAATATCTTTAAGGGCTACTTATTATATAAGTACTTAAACTGTAACTTTTATATTTCTTTTTTAGAAAATAGCAAAAATCTGTTGTTTTTTTTAGTTAGTTATGCTAAAATAGGTATATTATAATTAGCGATAATAAAAGAATAGTACTAACATTCATTTTATTAAGAGAGCCTACGGTTGGTGCAAGTAGGATAAAATATATTAGGAATCTACTTTTATTGCTTCTTATGAAAGTAAGACCGTGTAATGCTAGGTTATAAGCATTTAGAGATACTAATATTTATTAGTAATTAAGGTGGCACCACGAAGAAAATATCGTCCTTATGCTTAGCATAAGGATTTTTATTATATAAGGAGGTAAATATGTTAGATATTAAATTTGTAAGAGAAAACCCTGATGTTGTTAAAGAAAACATAAAGAAAAAATTTCAAGACCATAAACTTATTTTAGTAGATGAAGTTATTGAGCTTGATATAAAAAACAGAGAAATTAAATTAAAAGGAGATGAACTTAGAGCTTCTAGAAATTCTTTAAGTAGTCAAATTGGTAACTTAATGAAGGAAGGAAAAAGAGATGAAGCTGAAGTTATAAAAAAACAAGTTCAGCAAATTAATGAAGAACTTGTTGAAAATGAAAAATTAGAAGAACAATATGCAAGTGAAATAAAAGATAGAATGATGAAAATTCCAAATATCATTCATGAATCTGTACCTATCGGAAAAGATGATAGCCAAAATATTGAAATTCAAAAATATGGTGAACCACTTGTTCCTAATTATGAAATTCCATTTCACGGAGAAATTTTAGAAAGACTTGGCGGAATTGACTTAGATTCTGCTAGACGTGTTGCAGGAAATGGTTTTTACTATTTAATGGGCGATGTTGCAAGACTTCATTCTGCAGTATTAACTTACGCTAGAGACTTTATGATTAATAAAGGTTTTACTTACTGTATTCCACCTTATATGATTCGTTCTGATGTTGTAACAGGTGTTATGAGTTTTGAGGAAATGGATGCTATGATGTACAAAATTGAAGGTGAAGACTTATATTTAATTGGTACTTCTGAACATTCTATGATTGGTAAATTTAAAGGTCAAATTTTAAAAGAAGAAGATTTACCATACACTATGACTTCATACTCTCCATGTTTTAGAAAAGAAAAAGGTGCACATGGTATAGAAGAACGTGGTATTTACAGAATTCATCAATTTGAAAAACAAGAGATGATAGTTGTTTGTAAACCAGAAGAAAGCTATGAATGGTATAACAAAATGTGGTCTTACACTGTAGAGTTATTTAGAAGTATGAATATTCCTGTCCGTACATTAGAATGTTGCTCTGGAGACTTAGCAGACTTAAAAGCAAAAAGTTGTGACGTTGAAGCTTGGAGTCCAAGACAAAAAAAATATTTCGAAGTTGGAAGTTGTTCTAACTTAACAGATGCACAAGCAAGACGTCTTGGAATACGCATAAAAGGTGAAAGAGGAAATTATTATGCACATACATTAAATAATACGGTAGTTGCTCCACCACGTATGTTAATTGCTATTTTAGAAAATAACTACCAAGAAGATGGAAGTGTAATTATTCCAGAAGTGTTAAGACCTTACATGGGTGGAACAGAAAAAATTATTGTAAAAAATTAAACTAATATAGGCGGGCGTTTTAGTTTAATTAGATTTTTAGCTAAACTAAAATAGCCCGTTCCTATTAGTTTATGAAAGGAATGTTTTTGATATGTTAATAAAAAATCCAGAATTTAAAATATCTGCAGTATCTCCTAAGCAATATCCTGATGATGATTTACCTCAAATTGTATTGGTTGGGAAATCAAATGTTGGAAAATCTTCTTTTATTAATACTATGGTAAATAGAAAAAAACTTGCTAGAACTAGCTCAGAACCTGGTAAAACTAGACAAATTAATTTTTATAATATGGATAATAAATTTTATTTTGTTGATTTACCTGGTTACGGTTATAGTAAAATGTCAAAACAAGAGCAAGCAAAAGTAGGAACTTTTATTGAAGAATATTTAAATAAAAGCAAAAATATTGCTTTAATTATATTTTTAATTGATATTAGACATGAGCCAACTACAAATGATAGACTCATGTATCGCTATATTATAGATTCTGAAAGACCATGTATTATAATTGCAAGTAAAGCAGATAAAATTGCTGTTACTAAAGTTGATAAACAAGTCGAAGATTTACAAAATGCTTTAAATCCATTAAAAGATTTAATTTTTATTCCATTTTCTGCTGAAAGAAGAATTTATACAGAAAAAGCTTGGGAAGAAATTGAAAAGTTTTTATAATAAGTAAAAGAGTTTAAACTTCTATGTTTAAACTCTTTTTTGTATATTTCTATATGGATTGTATAATTTGCTATTTATTTTTCTTCCTTTTCAATTTTTTTAGTTATCATTTTTAATGCTTTTGGCCTTTCTACTATAATTGTATGTCCACATCCTAAACATTTCAATTTAAAATCTACTCCAACTCTTGTAATCTCCCAAAGCTTACTACCACATGGATGCACCTTTTTAGTTCTTACTATATCTCCTATATTATATTCCATCTCTACCTCTTCTTATTTACAATAAATATATATTATTTTTATAGATTTTCAATTGCTTTTTCAAATCTTTCAAATATTCTTGTCTTTCCTAATACTTGCATAATTTCATACATATCTGGTGTATTACTTCTTGAAGTTAAGGCTACTCTTAAAACAGTACTTATATCTCCTACATGTCCTGGCCATCTTTCTGGTTCTTTTTTCCACTCTTTTACTTCTCTTGCAAATCCAACTTCTTCTGTTAAATCTTTAATTTTATCAAACCATGTTTGTTTGTCGTCATTTTCATTATAGTATTTTTCCATATACAATGTTAAAATTTTAGTAATTAAGTCTTTGTCTGTTACTTTTTGATAATCATAATTTCTTTCTTTTGAGTAGAATTCATTATCATACATATATTCAATATTTTCTTTTACATCTTCCCATTTTGCTATATCTTTTCTAGGTTTTGCATTTCCTCTTTCTATTCCAAATACTTTTAGTGCATATTCTTTATCTTTTAGTAAATCTACAAGTTCTTTATCATAATTTTCAGCCCATTTATTTGCCTCTTCATATATGTACTCAGCTGTATATTTTGAAATAACAGTTTTTGCAATATCTAGTATTTTTACAATATCAAATAAAGCTCCACTTACGCTCATTTTATTTAATTGTAATTCAAATTCATCTATTGAAGAATCTGGATTTTGTTTTCTCCATGTTTCAAAATCTGAATTTGCAATATTAAGCAAGTATTCTACAACTGCTTGTTTTGGCAGTCCTATTTCTGTATAGTAGCTTACTGCTGCCTCTGGATCTTTACGTTTGCTAAGCTTACGTTTTCCACCTTCATCTTCTTTCATAATAGGTGCTATATGTGCATATTTTGGTGCTTTAAATCCTAGCATTTGAAATAGTTGTAAATGAAGTGGTACTGATGATAACCATTCATCTCCACGAATAACATGTGTAGTTCCCATTAAGTGGTCATCTACTGCATGTGCAAAGTGATAAGTTGGAAGTCCATCTGCTTTTATAATTACTATATCTTGGTCATTCTCTGGAAAGTCTACATTTCCCTTAATTACATCATGATGTTTTATTTTTCTATCTTCTCTTCCTTCTGATTTTAAACGAATAATATAGTTATCTCCATTTTTTATTCTCTCTGCAGCTTCTTCATTACTTAAATTTCTATATTTAGCCCAAACTCCATAATAACCTGGTCTTATTTTTGCAGCTTCTTGTTTTGCTCTCATTTCATCTAATTCTTCAGGAGTAGCAAAACATGGATATGCTTTTCCTTGTTCTAATAGGTATTTAGCATAAGATTGATATATATCTTTTCTTAAAGATTGTTTATATGGCCCATAACTTCCTATTTCTTCTGTTTCATTTGTCATTCCTTCATCTGGTGTTAAACCAAAGTCTTTTAAAGATTGGATAATTCCAGTAACACCATTTTCTACCTCTCTTTTTTGGTCTGTATCTTCTACCCTTAAAAAGAATACACCATTTGTCTGATTTGCCATTTTTTTAGCTATAACTACTTGGTATAAAGAACCTAAATGAACAAAACCTGTTGGGCTTGGTGCAAATCTTGTAACTATTGCACCTTCTTCTAAATTTCTATTAGGATATTTTTCTTCATAATATGATATTGGTTTTGCATCTGGAAATATTAAATCTGCTAATTCTTTATAATCCATAATTTTATCTCTCCTTTATCTATAAATTTCCTCTTTGTATTTTTACTTGTACATTATACCAAACTTTTTCTCTATTTACAACATCTTTCTTTGTTAATTCCACTTTACATGATTTTATATTTTCATTATTGTATTTTATGTAAATTTATGTTATAATTAAAGGTATCAATTACCTAAAAGGAGGATGTTCAAATGATTATGACAGAAAAAAATATTTTAGATGACATGGTAGCAGAAGTTTTAGGAAAGGTTAATTTCGATCCTGAAAAAGATGACTTAACTAGTCTCTATAATATGCTATCTAAAGAACTTCCTGTCTAACAAAAAAAGCTCCATTAATTTGGAGCTTTTTTATTGTTCAAATTTATTTATATCTAAAATGGGCGTCCTTACCGTGTTATTTTGACATAAAAAGGGGCGTCCCTACTATGTTACAAAGACATTATTATAGGTAAAATCATTGGGTTTCTCTTTGTTTTTTGGAATATATAATCTCTAATATGGTCTTTTAATGTTGATTTAATTGTTGACCAATCACGAATTCCTTTATTCTCTAGTATTTGAACTTCTTCTCTTATAAACCCTTTTACTTCATCCATTAAGTTTTCTGACTCTTTTACATAGACAAATCCTCTTGAAATTACATCTGGTCCTGCTACTATTTCACCTGTGCTAGAGTCCATTGTCATAACAATTACAATTAATCCATCTTGTGATAAATGTTGTCTATCACGAAGAACTACATTTCCTACGTCTCCTACTCCATAGCCATCTACTAATATTTTACCACATGGTACACTTCCTGTTTGTTTTGCTTCTTTTTCGTTTAATTCTATAATTCTTCCATTTGTACTCATGAAAATATTTTGTGGTTCTACTCCCATTGATTTTGCAGTTTCTGCGTGTGCCATTAATTGTCTATATTCTCCATGAACTGGAATAAAATATTTTGGTTTTGCTAAAGCAAATATTAATTTTTGTTCTTCTTGACATGCATGTCCTGATACGTGAATATCAGCTAGCGCGCTATATACAACATCAGCTCCAATTTGTAATAAATCATCAATTACTTTTGATACGGATTTTTCATTTCCCGGAATTGGATTTGCAGAAATGATAATTAAATCATTTGGCGTAATTACTATTTTTTTATGCTCACCTGCTGCCATTCTAGTTAGTGCAGACATTGCTTCTCCTTGACTACCAGTAGTAATAATAACTAATTGCTCATCTGTATAATTTTTAATCATATCTATATCTATGAACACGTTTTCTGGTACATCAATATAGCCAAGTTCTCTTGCAGTCTCAATCATGTTAATCATGCTTCTACCACATACAGCTATTTTTCTACCATTCGCAACAGCAGCATTTACAATTTGTTGTACACGATGTACATTAGAAGCAAAAGTTGCAACAACTATTCTTTTTGTGCAATTTACAAATAATTTATCTAGTTCTTGCCCTACAGTTCTTTCTGACATAGTATAGCCTTTTCTTTCAGCATTTGTACTATCTGATAATAATGCAAGTACTCCTTTATTTCCTATTTCTGCAATACGGTTTAAATCTGTCATTTCACTATTTATTGGTGTATAGTCTATTTTAAAGTCTCCTGTATGCATAATTGTTCCAACTGGTGTATATATTGCAAGCATAACTGCATCTGGTATACTATGGCAACTTCTAATAAACTCTACTTTCATTTTTCCAAAATTAATAGTTTGTCCTGCCTCTACTTCATATAGTTTTGTACTTCTTAGTAATTTATGTTCTTCTAGTTTGTTTTTAATTAAACCAAGTGTTAATCTTGTTCCATAAATTGGCACATTAATTTGTTTTAAAATATAAGGAATTGCACCTATATGGTCTTCATGTCCATGAGTAATAACAAATCCTTTTATTTTTTCTTTATTTCTTTCTAAATAAGTTACATCTGGAATAACTAAATCTACTCCAAGCATATCATCTGTTGGAAATTCTAAACCACAGTCTACTACGATTATTTCATCTTCATATTCAAAAATAGTCATATTATTTCCAATTTCCTCTAATCCACCTAAAGGAATAATTTTTAAATTTGATTTTTTAAATTCAAATTTACTTTTTGATTTAGTATTTCTTTTAACTGGTTTCTCCTTTGATACTTCTTCTAACTGATTTGATACTGCTTTTTTATTTTCAACTTTTTTTACCTTTTTAGAATTCTCTTTTATCTCCTTGTTATTATTTTCTTTTTCTACTTCTTTTTGTACCTTTTTTCTCGTATTCTTATAATAAGGTCTTCTTGTTGGCTTATTCTCATTATTTAAGACTTCACCTTTCTCTTGTTTTCTTTCCATATAATTTCTCTCCTTCTATTCTTTTTAGTGTTAACGTTAATTTAAATTTATATACTTTTTTCTATACAACAAATAATATGTGAATATCAACGAATATTCACAATTTGTACTATATTTTCTCTTTTTCTCTCATTTTTGTTACTTTTATTTTACAAATCTCTTTACTATTTTTTATACATAAGATTGATACACACCTAAATTCAATCTTAGAACATAAATTTAAATCTCTTCTTTACCATGTATTGGTAATCACTGCATTATAGTTTAACACATTTATAAAAAAAAGTCAAATTTACAAAAAGTGAGTTCTATCCCATAATTAAATTTAGTTACAGTTAATTAATAAGGTAATAACTAGCTCTTAAAGATATTATATATTATTTTTTTAATACCGCGTAAGCGACCGAACGAACAAAGTGAGTGCGATTGGAGCAACTTACAATTTTTAAATTTTGTTTTGTAAGTTGCGACACACAAGGTATAAAAAAATAATATATAATATCTTTAAGAGCTATGTATAATTTATTTTAATTTAACTGTAACTAAATTTAAAGCACAGCTCCAATAACTCCAGCATTATTTTGTAATTTTGATAATATTAATTTTGGTTTTTCAAATTGAAAATTATATAATTGTATTTTTTCTAACAATCTTTT
>X120_Alpine_Shrew__coassemble_424_pt1 | contig 11515 bp, 6 predicted proteins | sample X120_Alpine_Shrew__metabat2_high_PE_003 | metagenome-assembled genome bin X120_Alpine_Shrew | reverse complement strand
TATTTAGAAGAAGAACTAATAAATTCTATAGAAAAGTGTATTATTTTAGATGAAATAGAAGGACATCTTATAGGATTTTTACTTACAAATAGAAAATTTGAAAACGATATAAAAAAAATCGACAAAAAATTACAAAATACACCAGAATATAAGCAAGTAAAAGATATTTATTTAATGGAAAGACTAAAAATAAATGGGAAGGTAGTAGGCTTGTATCTTGTAGATGAAGGAGATATAGCAAAATATTATTTAAATACAAAAGAAATAGGTACATATGTAAAAAAGATAAGAGAAAATAATATTCTTTTCAAGGAAAATACGATAGAAAATGAACTTGCAAAGCAAATAAAAGATGTGGTTCAAACTATCGATTTAAATAAAAAAGAGATTTCATTAAGAAAAGAACAAGAAAAGCAGAAAAACCTTATTGAAATAGCTTTAGGACTAGAAGTTGGAAGAGAAATATCAAGAATAGCAACTATAGATTTAAAAGAAAAAATTTATGATAGAGAAGAAAAAGAAAATAAAAGAGTTTTAAAGCAATTACAGAATGATAAAATATTTCAAAAGAAAAAGGAAAATACGATAAAGGATGTAAACATCAAGCAAGAAATGGATACAAAAGATAAAATGACAGATATGAAAACATTAGGACAAGTGCTACAAAAAGAAGGAAAACTTCCAAATATAGATGGAAAAAAATTTACTAAAATAGGAATTATTGAATCAGATCAAAGAGATAATCTTCAAAAAGAAAACGGGGAAAAGGAAAAAGTAAATACTACCAGATATTCTTTTGTTGCAATAGCAAATGATGGAAGTGTAGTTCCATTAGATATAGAGCAAGATAATGCAGAAGGAAATAATCCAAGAGAGACAAATTATCAAGTAAATCAAAAAGGAGAAGTAAGTAAGGATGATGTCTTATCTAGATATAAAATAGGAGAGGGAACATTAGCTATAAAAAATGGAAATTATGGAGAAATAAAGGTTTATCATTCTCCTAGAAAAACGATAGGTGGAGAAGGCGTTGAAGGAAATAAAAGCTTAGATAGAGAACTAGAAACTGATAATGTATGGGAAGTAAAAAAAGAGGAACGAGATTTAGCAGAAGAATATGGAGATGGATATCGTAGTGTAGAAAAGGGATATCAAGAAGCAAAATCACATGAAGATGATAGCGGAAGAATCATAGATGATGATAAAATAAAAACTAGAGATGTTGACGGGGACATCAATACAAGGTCGCATGTGCATGATAATGTAGACTATAATGCCTTAGCGGTAAAATGGGGATACTATAGAGAAGGTGAACCAAATGCAGATAGTGCAATGGAACTGTTTGAAGAAAAAAGAAAGAAAAATCCAAATAAAGAAACGAAAGAAATTATAGAAATGGTAACAGAAGATTTAGAAGAAGAAATTGGTCCTAGTAGAGACAGTAGATATTAAAAATAAAAGTACTAAAAAACACCTTTTATAAATAGAATATAAAAGGTGATTTTAATGTTAAAAAAGATACTAACTGCAATATTAATAGTAGTTGTTTTAGAAAGTATATATAATATAAATTATGTTTTAGCAGATGATGAAGATGAAGGAGAAAATGAACAAAATGAAATTGAAGGTCTTATTGTAGAATCTTCAGCAGAACCTACACAAGAGCCTAAAATTAATGCTAGAGCAGCAATTATATATGATAGAGCTACGAAAGAAATAATATGGGGAAAAAATGAAACACAAAAAAGAAAAATGGCGTCTACTACAAAAATAATGACAGCTGTTATAGTACTAGAAAATAGCAATTTATCTAATCTAGTAACAATCTCGAAGAAGGCAGCTAATACGGGTGGGTCTAGATTAAAGATAAGTACAGGTAATAAAATAACAGTAAATGATTTATTGTATGGTCTAATGTTAAGATCTCGGAAATGATGCTGCAGTTGCTCTTGCAGAGTATGTAGGAGGGAGTATAGAAGGTTTTGCAGAGCTTATGAATAAAAAGGCAGAAGAATTAGGCTTAGAAAACACACATTTTGTAACACCACATGGGTTAGATGATGAAAACCATTATACTACAGCATATGAACTTGCAATATTAACAGATTATGCACTTCAAAATAAAACATTTGCACAGATTGTAAATACAAAAGTTGCAACCATAAGCATAAATGGAAATAATAGAAATATATATAATACAAATGAGCTTCTTGGATATTTAGAAGGCGTAAATGGCGTAAAAACAGGTTTTACAGGAGAGGCAGGAAGATGTTTGGTAACGTCGTGCAATAGAAATGGAAATCAAATAATTACAGTTGTATTAGGATGCGACACGAAAAAGCAAAGGACATCAGATTCTGCAAAGTTGATAGAGTATGCTTTCAAGAATTATGAAAGAGTAAATATAGAAGAGATTGCAAAAAAGGAATTTGAAAATTGGAAACAAATAAATTTAAAACGCATATATATAAATAAAGCAAAAGACAATTATATAGAAGTAGAATTATCTGAAATAAAGAAGAAATTAATACCTATAAAAATAGGAGAAGAAAAAAATATATCTATTGAAATAAATGCGATATATAACTATGAAGCACCTATAGAAAAAGGAACAAAAATAGGTAACTTAATAATAAAAAATAGGGAACAGATAATAGAAGTTGTAGATATAAAATGTAGTGAAAAAGTAGAAAAGAAAAACTTAATAGAATACTTTAAAGACCTTATATGTCTAATACCAAATGTAGTATCATACATAAACTAGAATTTATAAAATTATAACAGCATTTAGAGTTGGTCATTCTACATAGTTATATATTTTAATTAACTTTATTTTTTTAGGTTAGTTTAAAGCAATTATATACTAAAATTTAAGTTGATGTCTTGACTTTTTAACGTAATTTTGTTATTATAGATATGCTTTATAAAAAGGAAGCATATTCACGCGGAAATAGCTCAGTTGATAGAGCGCTGCCTTGCCAAGGCAGAGGTCGCGGGTTTGAGCCCCGTTTTCCGCTCCAAACCAATATATATAAAATTTAATATATTCAGGTGCGATAAAATTTAATATATTCGGCGCTATAGCCAAGTTGCTGAGGCTGTTCGAACAAAGTGAGTTACAGCATCAGTATGCAGCGAGCGTAGCGAGTCGCAGGTAAGTAAACTTATTCAGGTGCGATAAAATTTAATATATTCGGCGCTATAGCCAAGTGGTAAGGCACGAGTCTGCAAAACTCTGATCCCCGGTTCAAATCCGGGTGGCGCCTCCAAAGAAAAAACAGTATCTATGAAAAGTAGATACTGTTTTAGTTTAGAATTATGTTTTATCAAAAAAGCGCAATATTTCAATAGTTATACTAATTTAAAATTACTCAAAGTTATAAAATAAACTTAACATTTTTAAAATTTATACTTAACGCTTTGATTCAAGAGAACTTTCAAAATCCCTATTTTCCTAAGAAAATTCACATAAAACCTTGAAAATATTACAAAAATGTAGTATAGTTGTAATATAATTGTAATATAAAATTTTAGAAATTCAAAATATAGCTTCCGTAAAAGTATTTTTAATGCATTTTTAAAAAGCATAAAAAGTGCCAAATATTGCTATTGACTAATAAAAAAAAGGAATCTAAAATAGAATATAGATAATTGTAACTAAAAATAAAAGGATGGAGAGTAGTATGAAATTTAAAAGTAAAATTTTAAGTACACTTGTAATAGGAGCAGTGACAATAGGAATCATGAGTATTTCTACAAATTCATATGCCACAACAGATCCAAATGGAGGTTTATATTTGGGTCTAGAAGCATTTCGTAATTCAGGTTATTCTTATATGGCAATTGAAAAAATAATGTGGAAAATATCTTCTTATGATTCAACAGGAACAATAGCTAATAAAGACAAAGCAATATATTGTTTAAAAGGTGGACCTGGATTTGGTTCAACAGATATGGGAAGCGTAACACCAACAAAGCGCAATTATACAGAATACTTTGATATGAAAGATTTAAATTCAATACCATCACCATATAAAGATGTATTGCCAAGTGGTGCAAATTATAATTCTTTAGTTTGGGTATTAGAGCATTGTTATGTACCAGCTCCAACTTCAAATGCAACAACAGAGCAAACAGAAACAGCAAACGCATATAAAGCACAGTTGTTAACAAACGCAGGTATACCTGTAAATGGTATGTCTGACGATGAAATAGATATTGCACAACAATTTGCAATTTGGTATTTCACAAACAATGATATATATAAAACAGATGGAAATGTGCAATTATATATTTCACAATATCCAAACTTAGTAAATACAAGTAGTCAAACATTAGGTGATTATTTTGATAATTGGGATAGAGATGAATATGTAAAACAATTAATTACATATCTTATTGAGAATGGAACAGCAAATGCAGATACAATACCTGACAAAACTACAAGCCAAAACCCAATTTCAATAACATCAAGTAATGCATCTATTTATAGTAATGATACAAATTACATACTAGGACCATATACAATAAATCAAATAGGAAGTAATTCAGATTATAGTTTAGAAGGAACTTTAACTACAGCGGATGGAAATACTAGTGTAGCATATACATTATTAGATAGTAATAAAGCAGCAACTACAAAAACATTAAAAGAATTAGTTGGAACAAATTTCTATATTGCAGTTCCAAAAACACAAGAAAATGTACAAAGCCTTAAATTTAAAGTAAGAGCTACTACATATTCAACAGATATAACATTCTGGTCTGTATCTGGAGCAAGTGCTATAGATCAACCAGTAGCAGAGGTTAATCGTTCTAAAAAGACATACGAAGTGCAAGCAAGTACTTCAGAATTCGATTTAGCATTAAGAAAATTTATTACAAAAATTAACAATGTAGAAGTAACTACAAGTAGAGAACCTGTTGTTACAGCTGATACATTAGCATCTTTACAAGCAGGAGGAATTACTACAACTACAAAAACACATACAAAAACACCTTTAATAGTAGATATAGGAGACACAGTTCTTTATACAATAAGAATATATAATGAAGGTAAAATTAATGGTTACGCTAAAGAAATAACAGATTACTTACCAAACGGATTATCTTTAAAAGCAAATAGTACAATAAATAGAGAAAACGGATGGAAAAATCCATCAGGAGATGGAAAAACAATAGTAACAGATAAATTAGCAGATACATTATTAAATAAATTTGATGGAACAACATTGGATTATGCAGATGTAGAGGTAGAATGTATTGTAGATGCTACTTATTCTGTAAAAAATGTAAGTTTAAAAAATGTTGCTGAAATTACAGAACATAGTAATGAAGCAGGAGATACAACAGTAGTAGATAGAGATTCTATTCCAAGTAACTTGAGCAGTGCTCAAAAACAAAACTATAACCCAGGAACATCAGAGCAAGGATGGGGTTATGAAGATGATGATGATTATGAAGATCTTTTATTACCTGCAGAAAAATTTGATTTAGCATTAAGAAAATTCATTACAAAAATAAATGATGAAGAATTAGTAAATAGTGATGGAACATATGTAAGAGAACCTAAAATAGATGTTTCTCCATTAGTAAATAAAACAGGAACAACAGCAAACTATAATCATAGAAAAGATCCAATAGGAGTAGCTGTTGGAGATGAAGTTATTTATACTTTAAGAATATATAATGAAGGAAAAGTAGATGGTTATGCAAGTTCTGTAACAGATTATTTACCACCTGAGTTAGAATTTATAAATGATGACTTTAACACAAGTTATGGTTGGCTTATAGACTCTACAAGAAGAAAAATAACAACAACAAATCTTTCAAAAGAATATGATGAAGACAACTTAATAAAAGCATTTAATCCAGACACAATGACAACACCAGATTACAAAGAATTAAAAATCAAATGTAGAGTAAAATCAGTAGAAAACTTAAATGAAATAATTACAAATATAGCAGAAATAACAGACTTTACAGATAGTGAAGGAAATTCAATTATTGATATTGATTCACAAGCAAAAAATGTAACTTTACCATCAGATGCAGATTTACCAGATTATAAGGGTAATGAAAATAATAAATCTATATTATCAGATTCTAATTATTTCTATAAAGGACAACAAGATGATGATGACTTTGAAAAACTAATATTACAAGAATTTGATTTAGCTTTAAGAAAATTTATTACAGGAGTAAATGATACAAAAGTAACAAACAGAGTGCCAGTATTTACAAATGTGAAAGATGAAAATGGAAATTACATCTATGAACATACAAAAGAACCAGTTGAAGTAGAAACAGCAGACATTGTAGAATATACTTTACGTATATATAATGAAGGAGATATAGCTGGATATGCAAAAGTAGTAAAAGATGACATTCCAGAAGGACTAGAATTTTTACCAAATAATGAGTTAAATAAAGAGTATCGTTGGATTATGTTAGATGCAGAAGAAAATGAGACAGATGATGTAGCAAAAGCTGCTTATATTACAACAGATTACTTATCAAAAGAACAAGAAGATACATCAGGTGAAAATTTAATTAAGGAATTTGATCAATCTACAATGGAATCACCAGACTATAGAGATGTAAAAGTAGCATTTAAAGTAGTAGCACCAAGTACTTATCCAGAAATAATTACAAATGTGGCAGAAATAGCAGATGACTCTGATGAAGAAGGAAAACCTGTTATAGATAAAGATTCTACACCAAATAATAACAACCCAAAAGAGGATGACATTGATGTAGAACATATAAAATTAAATTACTTCGATTTAGCTTTAAGAAAATTCATTACAGGAGTAAATGATACAGAAGTTACAAATAGATATCCTGTATTTAAAATAGATGAAAATGGAAAATACGTATATGAACATACAAAAGATCCAGTAGAAGTTATAAATGGAGATACTGTAATTTATACTTTAAGAATCTATAATGAAGGAACAAAAGCAGGATATGCTGAAGAAGTAAAAGATGACTTACCAGAAGGTTTAGAGTTCTTACCTGAAAATGAAATAAATAAAACAAACCGTTGGGTAATGCTAGATGAAGAAGAAAATGAGACAGATGATATAACAAAAGCAGTTTCAATTAAAACTGACATTTTATCAAAAGCACAAAATGCAGACGAAAATCTTCTAAAAGCATTTGACAAAAATACAATGGAAGAACCAGACCATAGAGATATAAAAATTGCATTTAAAGTAACAGAACCAAATACATCAGACAGAATAATAATAAATAAAGCTCAAATATCAGAAGATGCTGATGAAGAAGGAAAACCTGTTATAGATATTGATTCTACTCCAGATAAATGGATTGAAGGCGAAGATGACCAAGATATTGAAAAAATAAAAGTAAAATATTTTGATTTAGCATTAAGAAAATGGGTAACACAAGCAATGGAAATTGAAAATGGAAAAGAAAAAATTACAGAAACAGGACATAAAGCAGAAGATGCCCCAGAAGAAGTTGTAAAAGTTGAGCTTGTTGAAAGTAAATTAAACAAAGTAGTAGTTAAATTTAAATATAAAATAAGAATTACTAACGAAGGTGAAATTGCTGGATATTGTACAGAAATTTCAGACTATATTCCAGAAGGACTAAGATTTGTAGCAGCAGATAATCCAAAATGGACAGAAGTAGACGGAAAAATAGTAACTGATCAACTAAAAGATACTTTATTACAACCAGGAGAATCAGCTGAAGTAGAAGTATTACTAACATGGATTAATGCAAAAGATAACATGGGATTAAAAGTAAACGTAGCAGAAATTAGTAAAGACAAAAATGATAGTGATACACCAGATATTGACTCTACTCCAAATAACCAAAAACCAGGGGAAGATGATATAGATGATGCACCAGTTATTTTAAGTATTAAGACAGGTGAGTCAATGCCTATAGAGTATATTGTAATTGCAGGAGGAGCACTAGTTCTTATAGCAGGATCAGCAATCTTAATTAAAAAATATGTATTAATTTAACAAATATAAAAATAAGGAAGTTTTACTTCCTTATTTTTATATTTTGTTACAGTTAAGTAAAATATGTTGTTCCTAGCTCTTAAAGGTATTATATATTATTTTTAAAATACCGCGTAAGCGACCAGCCTCTGCATACTGCCACTGTAACAAGCAAAGCTTTAACAGTGGACAGCAAAACGAACAAAGTGAGTGCGATTGGAGCAACTTACAGATTTTTATTTTGTTTTGTAAGTTGCGACACACAAGGTATAAAAAAATAATATATAATACCTTTAAGAGCAGTTTATTACTTTTTACTTAACTGTAAAACTCTTTTTTAAGTATGTGCAAAAATTTTCCAATTTTAGGTTTACATTAAAAAATCGTTATGATATAATTTTTTAAATGATATGAGGTGAAATTATGAATCAAATACTATATATGGGTAATAACAAAAAAAACGGAACATTAGAAGTAAAAACTATTGTAAGAATATTTTCAATATGTATAATATTATTTGGAATTATTCTTGTGGGCAAAGGATCATTTGCAATTATATCTAATATGTCAAATGATAATTTAGAAAATATACCAGTAGTTACAATGAATCAAGAAGGAAATACAATAAAACTTACAGTAAAACATAATAAAGCAATAGATAAAATAGTATATAAATGGAACTCTACACAAGAATATATGTTATTAGGAAAAGGAAGAACAGATATAACAGAAGAGATAGAAGTGCTAGAAGGAGATAATTTATTAACTGTTAAAATAACAGATATTGAAGGAAAAACGGCATCTTATACAAGACAATGTAAATCAACTGATGAAGATGTAATTAAACCAGAGATAGAGTTACTAGTAGAAAACGCAAAAGTTAAAATAGTAGCAAAAGATGAAACACAAATGGATTATATAAAATATTATTGGAATAATGAAGACGAAACAAGAATAGATGTAAGAGAAGATTCTCCTAAACAAATAGAAGAAAAGGTATCTATTATGAAAGGAGAAAATACATTAACTATTATTGCAGTAGATAAAAATGGAAATGAAACAACAAAAGAACAAACATTTAAAGGTGCTAAAAAGCCAACTGTAGAATTATATAGAGAAGGACAAGAACTTATTGTAAAAGTAAAAGATGAAGAAGGAGTACAAAAAATAGAATATACTATAAATGGAGCTCAATATTCTACAGACCCTAATAATACAGGAGAGAGTTTAAATTTAAAAGAAGTTGAATTTAGACAACCTCTAACATCTGGCTCTAATGCAATTACGATAAAAGCTTATAATATAAGTGGATTAGTAGAAGAAGTTACAGGAGAAACCACTATATAATATAAATGGTTATAGGTAAGCCTAAATATATTAAAACCTAAATATAGCATAAGGATAATAAGGAATATGGATGCAGAACATATATTATATTTTATACTTTATATTATTATATATTCTTTTCTAGGATGGGTTTTAGAATCTGTCTTAAAAACAATAGAACAAAGAAAATTTGTAAATAGTGGTTTTTTAAATGGACCTTTATGTCCTATTTATGGATTTGGCGCTATTATAATGATATTATGTTTAGGATTTTTAAAAGATAATATAATACTATTGTTTATAGCAGCATTCTTTTTATTATCATTGTGGGAATACATTGTAGGTTTTGCTTTAGAAAAAATTTTTAAAACAAAATATTGGGATTACTCACATTTGAAATTCAACATACATGGAAGAGTGTGTTTAAAAAATTCTATATTTTGGGGAATATTAGGGCTTACTTTTATTAAATGGGTACATCCATTTATAGAAGGAATTATATTATTAATTCCTATTAATATATTACTATATATAGGTATTATAATATGTATAGCAATATTAGTAGATACTATTGTAAGTATTATACAGATTACTAATATAGAAATAGCAATTGCAAAATTAAACGAATTAGGAGAATTGACAAAAAATAAAGTAGACGAACTAAAAGGATTAAAAGATAGAGCAAAAGTAAAAACAGAAGAGTTTGAAAAAAGCAATATTGAAAATATAGAAAAATTGATAAAAGAATTAAAAATAACACAAACAAAATTGAAAATAAGAATATATCATCAAGCAAATAGACTTAAAAAGGCATTTCCAAGCATGAAATCAGAATCTATAACACAATTCTTAAATCAAAAAATAGACTTAAAAAGTTTAAAGGAAAAAATAAAAGAAAAAAATAAGGAGTAATTATGATACAAGAGATTTATGTAATTGATAATAGTCCAACATTAAAAGATACATTAAAAAAAATGTTTAAAAATGATAAAGAATATAGATTTACTAGTGTAAAAGCAAGCAAATTGGAAGTGGCATTAAAAAATATTCCTTCACTTATAATAATAAATGAAGATACAATAGAAGAAGATCCAATTTCAATATGTCAAAAAATAAAATCGGATGAAGATAATAGTATTACTCCTATCATAGTAATGTCATCTAATAAAGCACACGATCATAGGCTTAATATGTTAAAATTAGGTGTTTCTCACTATATAAAACATCCAATTGATGAAGATTATTTATACTATACAATTATTAATGTACTAGGTTTAATTTATATAAATAGAAGGGTAAGTCCTTTAACAGGTCTGCCAGGTAATGTACAAATACAAGCTGAAATGAAGAAAAAATTCTCATCAAAAGAAACTTTTGCTATGATGTATTTAGATTTGGATAACTTTAAAGCTTACAATGATATATATGGATTCTTAAAAGGTGATGAAATTATTAAATTTACAGCTAAAACAATACTAAAAAATGTACATACAGATGAATATGAAGATAGCTTTGTTGGACATATTGGTGGAGATGACTTTGTTGCTATTATTTCTGAAACAAATTACGACAAAATTTGTCAAAATATTATAGCTGATTTTGATCATAATGTAACTAAATTTTTTACAGATGAAGATGCCCAAAAAGGATATATTGAAGTTGCCAATAGAAAAGGAGTAATTGAACAATTTCCATTAACTTCAATATCAATAGGAGTAGTAGAAGTAGAAAAAGGACGATTTGCAAATGTTTTAGAAATAGGAGAAGCAGGAGCAAGTGTAAAACATTTAGCAAAAACTATACAAGGAAGTACATATGTAATAGATAGAAGAAAGCATCATGAAGAAGAATAAAAAAGAGGTAATAATGAAAAATAAAATAAAAAGAATGTTAATATTAGAACTAGGAATATTATTTTTAGTTCTAATTATTTTTATAATAGTAAAATATAGGATATATACAATTATACCTAAATGTACAATAAATAGTATTTTTGGAATAGAGTGTCCATTTTGTGGAGGAACAAGATGTGTAATAAACTTTATTTTAGGAAATTTTAAAGAGAGCTTTACTTATCATCCTGTATTTTTTATAACACTAATTTATTTAATAATTTTAAATTTAATATATGTTATTAATTCATTTAGAAAAAAAGAAATATTAAAATGGATTTATCCAAAAACTAATTTTTGGATAATATGGGTTGTTAT
>X120_Alpine_Shrew__coassemble_421_pt1 | contig 11919 bp, 7 predicted proteins | sample X120_Alpine_Shrew__metabat2_high_PE_003 | metagenome-assembled genome bin X120_Alpine_Shrew | reverse complement strand
TCTTGTAATAATACCAAACCGATTATAAATACCACATTTTCTATAATCGCATTTATTTTTTGTGAATATGGGTTATTGCTATATCCATAGAAAAATCCCAATGAAAAATATGCAATATAATACGCTATCATTATTAGTATAGTATAAATTATTTTGTCATTTACATTTTGATATCTTTGTAAATTTGAAGAGCTAAACTGTAAAATAGTAAAAATAATTGCCCATATTATTAAATTTACTAATCTATTATAATTTGGTAGGTATTTTTCTGTAATTAGTCCTATACCTATTATAATAATACCTACTATAATATAATATAAAATACTTTTATCAATTTTTTTCATTTGCTTCACCTTTATTGTGCTTGTAAATTAGTGATAGATGGACTTAGGTAGTCATTTATTGAATATCCTTCTGGTAAATCTATTTGTCCATATATTTCACCTATTGCCTTACTTGCTATTGATTGATTATGTGAAATAATATTTCCATTATTAGTAGAATTAGTCCACAATGTATATTTACTTCCTTCTGGAACGCCTAAATTGAAAGTGCAACCTTGAATATCATTTTCTGTATTATTATTGATTATTATTTTAAATTGAATACTGCTACCCCAACTAGCTGTTACTTCAAATTTTGCTGTTAAACCTTCTGTAGTTGGAGGAATTACTGTATTTTCTTCTACCGTAATGTTAGAAGTTGCTGTAATATTTCCTGATGATATAGTAATTGTTGATGTTCCTTTTGCTATTGCTGTAACTTTTCCATTTGCATCAACTGTTGCTACATTTGTATTACTACTTGTCCATATTACAGTATTTGTAGCTGTTGATGGTGTTTTTGTTACTTCTAAATTTAGTGTTTCTCCTACTTTTATTGTTTTTGATGAAGGAGATATACTTAATGCTGTTAATTCTGTTTCTTCACCTATATCTGGATTTGGTTCTTCGTTGTCTATAGTTCCATTATATATTGCAATTTTAAATTTAGTTTGGTCTACTAGTTCAGTTGCAACAAAGCTAAAATGTATATTTAATTCTGAACCTGCTGAAATAGTATAATTCCATTCTTTTCCTTCAAAAATTAGTATACCATTTTCAATATCATTTTTTGCTATTACATGGTTCCACTCACCTATATCTGTTGCACTTTTAGGTAAATTACTCATTATTACTTTCCATCCAGTAACTGCTTGATCTGTATTATTAGTAATTGTATAATCGCAATTATAACGAGTTACTGATTCACCTTCTCTTATTATTTCTTGCTTTGTAATTTTTACAGTTAGACCATTATCTTTTATTTGTTCTTTTACCCTTACTGTTCCTGTTAAAAATAAAGTTTGTGATACTTGTGCATATATAACACCCATAGCAAAAAGAAATAGAAAACAAATTCCTATTATTGCATATATAGATATTCCTTTTTTTCTATTTCTCCTTCTCATTTTTCTATCTCCTATTTTATACTTAATATAGCAATCAAATTTAATATTTGATTGCTATATTAATAAAATGTTATTCTTATTATTAAACTGATTGTTCATATACTAATTCCATTACCATTGTTTTTAAAGAATCTGGATCTAAACTTGTAGCTGCTGGATCCCATTTTGCTATTACTGTATATGTAGCTGTTTCATTTACTGGTAGTGGGTTTGTTGTAGGTCCTGTTACTTCAAATGTAATTGCAGATGGGTCTGCTGAATTTACTTCATCAATGCTAGCAACAGATGTTGCTGTTGCTGCTGAAGCTCCTACTTTATAGTTTGTTTGTTTTAAAGTTGCTTCTACGTTACCTTTGTTTTGTACTGTTACAATATATGTAGCTGTTTCCCCTGGTTCTGATAAAGTTGCATCAAATGTTGCTGTTGTATCTGTAAAACTTGTTGCTGTTGTATCTGTTCCTTCTGCTGTAAAACTTCCAGTTTCTGAAATGTTAGTGATTATAACTCCTACATTTCCTTTTACTCTAGCTGTACCATTAATAGCTAATGTTTGTGAAATTGCTGCATATGCTACTGCCATTCCTACTACTAATAATATAGCTACAATAATAATAATATTTCTAGTTTTCTTATTCATAACAATCTCTCCTTTTCTTTTACTAATTAAATTAATTGTACCATTTTTTTACATTTTTTGCAAGCAAGTCATATAAATGTAATGCTTTTGTAATGCTTTTGTAATATTATCTGCTCTTTTGCACAATTTCAACTATATCTGATATATATTCTCCTATTATTGGAATGTTTAAAGTAACTATTTTTTGTAAAAGCATTACTAATAAAGCAGAAACAATAGTCACTCCAATTCCTATTCCTATACCTCTTGATATTCCTGCTATTAAATTTACCCATAATAATTTCTTTTTGTTTCCTAACAGCCCGGCAATATCTATTAAATTACTTTCTAGTAAGCTCTTATTTAAATTTTCTATTTGTCTTAATAATAAATTTTCTTTTTCTCTTTTTTTAAACATAAAAACATACACCTTTTTTTATTTATGGTGTATGTTTTTTATAATTTTATACTTTTTATTGTTCATTAGATTGTAAATTACTTTCTTCTATATTTACAACATTAGTGCTTTGTTCGTGTGCTATTTCATTTTTAGCTTTATTTTCTTCTTCAACTAATTTCTCTAATTTTTGAATTAACTCTTGCAATTTTTTAACATCTTTCCCCATCATTTCCCAATCGTTACTAGTATTAGATGTAGTTAAATTATTATTTGCTTTTATAATAGTATTGATTAAATCTTCAATTGTATCTGTATTTTCAACTTCTATATTAACTGCATATTGAGAAACAAGGTTTGTTAATGCTTGCTTTAAGTTATCTCCAATTGCTACTTTATTTCCAGATGCAACTACAACCTTCTTTAATGTAGGAAGAGCATCTTCTTCATTAATATATTGTGTATATATTGGTTCTACATACAACAAAGTATTATCAATTGGAATAATAACCATGTTTTTAATTATTTTTGTTCCATTTACATTTAGACTTTCAATTTCTTTTGTTATTGTTTCGTCTTGCTCTAATTGAGTATCTAACTGCATTGGTCCTAATATATTGGCATCTGCTTGATATTTATAGGCTGTTAATTTACTATTACCACTATTATCATAACTTCCAACTAAATATGAAATCAAATTTTGTTTTCCACTTGGTGTATAAGGTAAAACTAATCCTAGCTCTGATTTTCCTTGATTCACCGGTTTTATTATAGTATAATATGGCTCAATATCTGTTCCTGTTTTTGTTATTACTTTTCCTGTATTATATGTTGCTACCTCCCAAACATCATCTCCTCTATACAATACATCTGGTTGTATATTATGATATCTAGTTATAATATTCGCTTGTATATTATATAAATATTTTGGATACACAAAATGTTGACTAATATCTGCTGGAATTTCTTTTTCTAAATCCACAAACAAATCTGGATAAATATTTCTATAAGCCATTGCTATTGGATCTGTTCTATCTGTTATATAGAATAAAATTGTTCCATCATAGCTATCAACCAATACTTTTACAGAATTACGAATATAATTTAATTCTAATTTACTAGTTGAATTTTCTCTTATAATTGTTTTTTGAGAATATGGGTATGCATTTGATATAGTATATGCATCTAACACCCATACTTGCTTTCCTTCTTCTGTTATAACTAAGTAAGGATTTTCATCATACATTAAATATGGCATTACTCTTTGTGCTCTTTTTATAATGTTACGATTTGTTAGTATTTTACTATCGCTTGTTATATTTCCTGAGAAAGCTAATTTTAAATCTCCTTCTTTAATTGCTAAAATAATTCTATCTAAGAAATTTAATTTTAGTCCTGCTAATCCATCATAAATGTTTTCAGCATTTTCTGCCGAATTAGAATCTAATATTGGATAATCAAATTCTTTTTTATCTTTGCTATTAGTTACTACCGTATCGTTTGTTTGCGTTCCAAAATATATTCTTGGTTCTGTTATTGTAATTGCTTCATTTGTTTGTCCAAATGATTTTTGAAGATGGTTTAATGTTCCATTTTCTTTTGTTGTTGTAGCGGAAGTTATAATAGAGCCATAGCCATGTGTATATTCATATGTTTTATTATTATAAGTTCCATTGCTACTTACAATTTCTCTTGGTGAGATATATACTAATTGTTCTTTTCCTTCAATTCTATATTTTCCAATTTGTGTATCTCTATAAGAATAATATCCTTTTGCTGTTTGTCCATTTTTTAAGTCTTTTAAAATAATATCTTCGCTTACAATAGCAATATTATCTAAAACTTCTGAATATTTATTAATGTCTTGTGAAGTAATTGTTTCAGCTTCATTTAAGCTAATTTCTTCTATATTAATTCCATATGCATTTTTTGTGTATTGAATATTGTTTGCTACATATTTTTTTTCTTTATCTAATTCATTTGTTGTAACAAATGTCGCTTGAAAAACAATTAATACAATTACCATCGCTATTAAATAAATTGGAACAGCACAAATACTTAATATTATTTTTTTTGTTTTTCCTTCTTTAAAAGCTTTTATTGCTATATATACAGAAACAATAATTATAACTGATAATATTCTGTATCCCCATAATTTTATTGTTACATCTGTAAATCCTGCACCATATAATGAATATGAAATTTCATTATCTTTCAATGTGATAAATTTTTCAGTACCTATATCTTGTGTTTCAAAAAATACAAAACATGCTAATATAATAGCAATAATCATAATAAAAGAAATAATTTGTTTAATTAGTTTACTATTTTTTAGTGTGTTTCTATCTATTCCGTCAAAAAACATATTAAATGTAGTTATATAGTAAATTACTGTATAAATTAGTAAAGCTATCATTGCAATTGCAAAATACCATAAGACTAATTCTATAAATGGTTTTTGGAATATAAAATATCCTATATCTAAACCAAAAATTGGATCTTGAATACCAAATTGAGCACTATTAAAACATAACATTGCTTTTTCTAATATATAACGCGATGTAATTGCACTAATAAGTATACCGCCAATAAACGCAATTGATTTATTAACTAGTTTTGGCATTTTTTTATTCTCTTGGTCAAAAAATTCTTTCAAACCTTTTTTTATTTTTGTATTTGTAATATAAATCATAAAATAAATTAAAATAAAGTTTAAAACCAAAGTAATGGTCATATATCTTATATTCTGCCAAAATACATTAATATATCTTTCTCCTATTTCAATAGTTTCTAAATAAGTTCCTCTAAATAGTATATAAGCTACTATAATGGCAATTATAGATACAATTAAAACTATTAATATTCTAGTTTTACTTTTTTTTGTTACTTTCTCTTTTGACTGTTTCATTTCATTTTCCATAATAAACCCCCATATAAAATTTCACATTTATTCCAGAAATACTTTTGTAAAATCCTCTGCATTAAAAGGTTCCATATCTTCTATTTGTTCCCCTACTCCAATAAATTTAATAGGTATTTTATTTTCTTCCACAATACCAATTACTACTCCACCTTTTGCCGTTCCATCTAATTTTGTTAAAATAAGTCCTGTTATATCTACTGTTTCTTTAAATGCTTTAACTTGTGATATTGCATTTTGTCCTGTTGTTGCATCTATAACTAGTAGTATTTCTTGAGAAGCATTTGGCATTTCTTTATCTATTACTTTTTTTATTTTTTCTAATTCATCCATTAAATATTTTTTGTTATGAAGTCTTCCTGCGGTGTCACATATTAATACATCTGCATTTTGTTCTTTTACTCGTTTTATTGCATCATATACAACAGATGCTGGATCTGAGCCTTCTTCTTTTTTTACTATATCACATTTTGCTCTATTTGCCCAAATTTCTAATTGTTCTACAGCAGCAGCTCTAAATGTATCTGCTGCAGCTAATACTACTTTTTTTTCTTGTTTTTTTAGATAATTTGCTATTTTACCAATTGAAGTTGTTTTTCCTACTCCATTTACTCCTACAACTAAAATAACAGAAGGTGTAGTTTCTAACTTTAAAGAACAATCTGTGTCTTCTAATATTTTTTGAATTTCTTCCTTTAGAGCTTCCTTTACCTCTTGTTCTTCTTGTAAATTTTCTTTTTTTATTCTTTGTCTTAAATTTGATATTATTTTTACAGAAGTTTCGCATCCTACATCTGATAATATTAATACTTCTTCTAATTCTTCTAATAATTCTTCATCTACTTTTCTAAAGCCACTAAATACATTATTTATTTTTTCATCAAAAGATGTTTTCGTTTTATTTAAGCCATCTTTTAATTTATCAAAAAATCCCATAAGTTACTCCTTTTTCCTTAGATTTTTGTTATTGTATCACATTTTTTTGTTTTTTTCCATAGTATTCATACTTTTTTAATAAAAAAAGAAACGGCATAGTGGGAAGGTTATCTACACTAAAAAAAATCAATAGTATAAACTCCTATTGATTTTCTTTTTAATTAATGTTTAATTATTATTAATCTTTATATTGCAAATCTCTGTTTGTGAGCTTGTACTTCCGCTATTATCCGGATATCCTCCAATTATACCAACTGTATGAGTACCTGTATAATCATTTAAACTTACATTGTAACTAGTCCAATCCGTTGGAAGTTCATCGTATGTTTTACAAAATATTCTTTCATCATCAATATAAATACAAATTGATCCATGGTTTTCTACTTTTTTTGCATAAAATTCAATATTATTGAATTTTGTTAAATCTATAGACTTATACCATCTTATTTTATCTGATTGTTTATATGGTTGTGTGCTACTATAAGCCTCACTTGATCTACCAATGATTCTTAATCCAGCACTTTCATTGTAATTATTCTCAGTTATAGTTACATTTCCAAAAGTTGAACCTGATTGTAAAAATGCTTTATCAAATATTATTTCAGAACTTGTTTTTTGTTTTTTAACAATTGATTTTTTTGAATTTCCTTCACTATCAATTGCTACTACCATAATATTGTATTCTGTATCAGCTTGTAAATCTTTAATAGTAATTTCATTTTCTGCTCCTGAACCTTTTAATTCACCATTTACTATATATACATAGCAAATAATTGAAGTTGTGCTAGATGATGTAGCTGTTATTTTAAAGCCATTATAAGCAATATTTGTTATATTTAAGTTTACTTCACTAATAGGATTTTGCTGTTCATTATTGTTTTTGGCTATTTGTATTCCATCTATACTTGCTAGTTGTAATGAACTATTTATTTCAAATTCATAAGGGTATTTTTCTAATTTTGTAAATATTGAAGTGTTTTCTCCTATTAAGATTTTATCATTTATAGCTCCAACTTTTTGTTTTTCCAGATTAACATATGCTATATCGTTATCTTCACAAAATCTATCTGCTAGGTATTGTAAGTCAGGAAGTTTTCCATTTTCTGCATAAGCTTTCATTTGACATTCTGTTATTTTTAACGTCATTATTTCACTTGCGGTTGCTTTTTCATTTTCCTCTTTTGCTGTCTTTGTTCTATTTATTATGCCATTTTCTTTAAATATCATATTTAAAGTAACTCCAGCAAGAATAATAAGTACAATAATTGTGACTACAAGAGAAATAAGAGTTATTCCTTTCACATTTTTTAATTTGTTTTTTAGTTTTTCCATTTTATAAAATCTCCTTTCATTTGTCTTTTGTTAAAAATATTATTTTACACAAAAAAGACTATTATTCTATGTGTATTCCGTTGCTTTTCAGATATTTTTCTAACTCTGATAACTTTATCTTTTCAGTAAGGTTAGAAATATATTTCATATCTATCTGTTCTATAAAAAATTCGAATAGAAACGTCGTTGGAGCTACTGACAAGAATTGAACTTGCGACCTACGGGTTACGAATCCGTTGCTCTACCAACTGAGCTACAGTAGCATATAAACATTTATTATTATATATTCTTTATTTTATCATGTCAACGCTATTAAATTATTTTTTATATTGCTTATAAGTAGGATTTTTCTATAATATAAAAAGTAACCAAAAAATCCAGTATACAACTGGATTTTTGGTTATTATTTAATATTAAAAATGTTTTCCTCTTCCATGTTTTGATTTATAATCATCCCACTCTTCAGGATCTTCTAAGAAATAATTAGATCTATCCTCTTTTTGTTCAGTTTCAATATCTTCTTCATTTTCCTCATATTGCTCTTCAAAATTATCATTTTCTTCAGAATAATTATCTTTTTCAACTTTTTCTGGTAAATCTTCTGGATAATATTCGTCTTCATTCTTTTCTGGTAAATCCTCTGGATAATATTCAAAATCATCTGTTTCATTATCTATGTATGATTCTATTTTTCTATGTTTAATAGTATAAATAATTACTATTATTAAAGCTGTAATTAAAATTGCTCCCACAACGCCATATATTATATATTTTGTATCTATAGTTTTTTCTGTAGGTTCATCTACTAAAACAATTTTTTCTGCTTTTATTTGATATGTAACAGTTTGTGTTTCATCTTCAGATTTTACTATAATTGTTATAATGTTTTCGCCTTCTTGCAAATTCTCATTTCCTAATATTTCTATTGTTGCATTTTCATCTGTTGCAATTGCTTCTATATCTAACATATCTATATTTTTAATATAAACTTCATAATCATATACATCTGTTTTAAATGAGCTTGAAATATCAGTATCTTTTATATTTAAACTTTGAAGTCCAAATATTTTTTCTTGTTTAGTTGCTTTTATAATATATGTTTTTGTTGTTGTTTCATCTTCAGCAGTTACAATTATTTTTATTGTATTTTCTCCTTCTGCTAATGTTTCATTTCCTTCTATTTTTACTGTTGCTTTTTCATTTTCTGTTTCTGCTTTTATATCTAATTTTTCAGTATCCATTTCTACTTGCATAGTATATTCTAATACATCTGCACTAAAGCTTGGAGAAATTGAAAAACCGTCTACAGTTAATGATTTCAAATTTGCATTTGCTTTTTCTTCCTCATTTTCTTCTGGTTTTTCAGAAGTTAATAGATTACTTGCTACATATCTTGTTTTTCCTTCATATGAAACTCTATACCATACATATCCATTTACTGTTTCAGTAGATGTTCCTATAACAGTTAATTCTGTTCCTTTTTCTATTTTTGTAGCTGAGCTAGATGTTGACCAAGTAGCACGCAAGTTTATATCTCCTGTTGCATACATTGTTTTGTTTGCATTTGTAAATGTTGGTTCTACTGGTTTTTCTGGTTCTGGCTCAGGTGTTGGTTCAGGTTCTGGTGTTGGAGTTGGTTCTGGCTCAGGTTCGGGTGTAACTTCAACTTTTTCAGTTACTTCTACTGTTTTAGATTCATTTACTTGTATTACCGTTCCATTAGCATCTGTTATATCTCCTGATAATTTTACTTCATAAGTACCTGGTGTAGATGTATCCATTGTAAAACTTTTTGTTGTTGTAACTTCTGATAAATCTGATGTTTGTGAAGCATAACTAGCTCCCGTAATTTTATCTCCACTAACAGTTAGATTCCATGCAGCTGCTGTAAAACTTACATTTATAGTAACGCTTTGACCTTGTTCAACTTTATATGAAGTTGCTGTTATACTCGTACTAGCTGCTTGAACTGTTGAAGCTGTAAGTGATAATATTAATATTGCAATTATCACAAATACTATTTTTTTAATTTTCATAAATAATCCTCCATTTCTAAATAGAAAATTCAGTTTTCTTTAATAAATATTTTTGTATATAAAATAAGTCTCCTGAATTTATTTGATTATCTTTATTTACATCACAAGCTTTCTTTACATTATCATTAAAAGTAGTTTGTTTCAATAAATATTTTTGTGTATAGAATAAATCTCCTGAATTTATATTTCCATCTCCATTAATATCTCCAAATTTAACTGTAGTATATGTTTTATTATCTACTGTTACTGTATATCCTGTTCCTATATTTCCTGTTGTTACAGCTGTCCCATCTGGTTTTTTAATTGTTATTGTTTTATCAGAATATTTTTCTTTAACATATTCTATTGTTGTTTTTGGTTCACATACTAAATTACTATCTTGTAATTTAAAATTATTATTTTGATTTGATGGTATATTATTTGTACTTCCACTATTTGATGTTACTACTTCGATATATTGTTCTTTACTATCTCCTCTTGCAATATATCCTTCAATACCAGAAGATGTAACTACTTTATCCCACGTATATCCATTAGCATTTGAAGTTCCTGCATGTATTCTTGTTAAGACATCTCCTTTTACTAAATAGGTTAAAACTTTTTGGTTTGTTCCTGGTTGTTCTCTTACTTTTAATCCTGAATTACAAATAACTTTTATCAATTCTGTAGTCGTTGTATTATTACCGTTAGATGAATCTCCTATATAATTTTGTGCTATATAGCCTTGTCTTCCGTCTGATAATTTAACTCTGTCCCATACATATCCATTTAAATTATATTTTCCTGTTTCTATTCTTGTTAGCATTTGACCTTTTATTAATGTCGTAATAATGGTCGTTCCGTCAAGTCCTGGTCCATTTCTTAAATTTACAGATGTATTTGCTATAACCGTATCATTGCAATTTGTTATATTTGGAGTTTCTACTATATAATTTCTAGCCATATATCCTTTTGTTCCATTTGGAAGTACTACTTTATCCCAGTAATATCCGTCATTTTGACTTGATGCTATTTCTATTCTAAGTAGTGTATTTCCTGTATTTACCGTTGCTATTTTAGTTGCAGATAGGCCTGCTCCGTTTCTTACAGATACTCCTGTACCTTTTACTTTAATATTTTGTGTTACAATTCCTGCGTCTTTTGGCACTTCGCATGGTGTATTTGGCATGTTTTCATATACTGGTATTATAAACTCAATTGAGCTATTAATTAATCCTAATTCTTCATATGTTTTTCTTACTGTTGTTCCCTCAGTTAATGCTGCTGATACATTTTGCATATATTGAAAATAGTATAAAGTTCCATCTGAACTATCTACATCAAATTTCTGTAAATATAAAGTATCTTGTCCATCATTAATATAATTTTTAGCTAAAACTTTAGCTCCTTCTTTTATAGAAATTTCTGGATTTGTCCATCCATTGATTTTAGCATGTTTCAATCCATTTACTATAACCTCACTATTAGTTGAACCTGAAGCTTTAATGTTTAGGAAATTGTAATATCCAACATATCCACCATAAGTACCTGTTGCTGTGCTTCCTGGAGTAGAACCAGAACCTTGTTCTTGGCGAATTCTTGAAGCTAAATGGTATGGACTAATGCCAGCTTCTTTTGCTGCTTCCATTATAATTTGTGCATATGATTTATTTAAGCTAGCTTTTGTTCCATCTGTTTTTGTATAAGTAACTGTACTTCCTTGCATATATTGCATACTTGATATTATTTTTTGTACTCCTTCTAATGTTTGTATTTGTCCATTATATGATAAATTTTCAAATTGAAATATATATGAATCGTTTAACCAATTTCTTGGATCCATATAATATGAAACTGCTGGCTCTGATGCACATCTCCATGAACTACCTCCATGAGGTGTTTCTCCACACACTGTACATTTCCATGCACTTGTTCTATTTTTTGGTACTACATTTCTTCCATGATATGCAGTTGTTTCATTTTTTATTACTTGATCCCAATTTAAACCAGTATAAAATATAGTAAAATTCCAATTTGGATGTGCTGCTTTTAGTTTATCTATCAGTTCCTTGTATCCTGGATAATTATTTATTTTGCCTGAATAATTTTCTCTTGTTTGTGCTGCATATGATTTATTTTCATTTATTATATTTAAAAATACATAAGAAAACATTGTTAGTATTAAAAGTATTGATACTAATTTAATATTAAAACTATTTCTTATTTGTATTTTTTTATAGTTTTTCAATTTTA
>X120_Alpine_Shrew__coassemble_419_pt1 | contig 12073 bp, 11 predicted proteins | sample X120_Alpine_Shrew__metabat2_high_PE_003 | metagenome-assembled genome bin X120_Alpine_Shrew | reverse complement strand
TAGAAATCATCAAAAAAACGAATTATGAACAAATAGAAGAAAATGTACAATATACAGTAGAAGAAGCTAAAAATAAAGCTACAAATGAGGCTAAAAAATTACTTGATGAAGAAATAGAAAATAAAGAAAATATTGTTAATACATATATAAATTATAATGTAACAGAAGAAATGGTAGAAGCGCAAGTTATATATGAGGTACTAGAAGAAATAGGGACTAAAGAAAAAATAGTATTTTGAAAGGAAATGATATAATGGAAGAAAGAAGTTTAAGAGTATATACTGATAAAACCTTTTTTACAAAAATAACAAATACTATAACAAAAATGTTAATTCCTACAAAAATAGGTATTAATGGAATGTTAATTTCAATAAAAAGAAATAATTTACTAAAGGCATACGAAGCGTATTCAACAAGTGAAACAGAAGATGCTGATAAAAAAGAGATTATAGATAAAAAATATGAAGATGTTTTTAGTTTATATTTAGAAGCAATTGACAAACATGTAATGGATTCTATTTATAAAAAAGTAAAAAACGGAACAGCAACTGAATTTGAGAAAAATGCTCTTTCTAAATATTATGAAGTTATCCATATAAAAGAAACTGAGTATATAGAATATAAATATAAAAAGCAAAAATATCTATTAGAGTTAGATTATGAAACTATAAAAGAATTAGATAAATCAAAATTATTAGAGAGATATCAAAAATTTTATATGGTAAAAATGGATGCATTATATAAAGGATTGTTAAAGCATTTTTCTATAAAATTGGCAGATAACTTGACATATCAAAATAAAGAAACAGTGTATCAAAAAATATTTGATACATTAGAAGAATATATTACCAATATTCTTCCTCTAAAAATGGAACAAAAACAAGATGTTGATACTTATAAACAAATATTAGATGAGTATGATAAATTTGAAAGATTTACAGTAGGAAAGTTAGACCAAAACGAAGGTATAGAAAAGAAAATGTTGTTACTTGCAATTAGTAGAAAGTTATTTACACATAGTCTTCCATTAATTGTAGCAGAGCAATGTTACATTAAACTATTAAAAGACGTAAGAAGTTTAATTGTAGATACAAGGATAGTAAAGAAACAAGAAAAAGCATATACGCTATTAATTAGATTAATAGAAGACTATAATATCAAGCTTCTTTCTACAAAGATTTATTGGGACAAGCCAGCAAAAAGGGATGAATATAAGGAATTTTGGAAAAAATATCAAGAAATTGAAAAATTAAAAGATAAAGATTCCACAGAATACCAAAAACAAAAAGAAATATTATTTGTAAAAAGTGACTTAAAAGAAGTTTATCAAAATGAAAACAAATATTATAAAATTATAAAATTTTATAAAAATAAATTAGTTTCATTTGGAATGATGAGAGAATTAAAAAACAAATATTTATCAGAAGGAAAATATATAGGAAGGAAAGAACTATGCAGGAAGTAGAAATTAGCTATATAGGAATACAGAAAGCTATCAATTACGAAAAATTAATAAAAGCAGTGATTGAAACTTGCATGAAAGAAGAAAAATTAAATAATTTACAGTATTATATTAGTATTACTCTTACAAATCCAGATGAAATAAGAAAAATTAATAATGAATACAGGAAAATTGATAAAGAAACGGATGTGCTTTCTTTTCCAATGTTTGAAAAAAGTGAAGTTGACTTAATAAGAAAAACACAAGAAAAAAGTAAAATAGAAGAAGTATTAGGGGATATAGTAATTTCAATTCAAAGAGTGAAAGAACAATCAATAGAATATGGACATAGTTTTGAAAGAGAGTTATCTTATATGGTAGTACATGGCTTTTATCACATAATAGGCTATGATCATATAGAAGAAAAAGATAAAATTGTTATGAGAGAAAAAGAAGAACATATATTAGATTTATTAAATCAAAAAAGAGACTAAGTAATAAGAGGAGCTAGAAATGGAAGACGATAGACTAAAAAATAAAAATTTTATTGATGCTTGGAAAAAAGCGTTTAGTGGAATTTGGTATGCAATAAGAACTCAAAGAAATGTAAAAGTACAATTAGTAATAGCAATTATAATAATTTGTGTATGTGTATTTTTAAAATTAAGTAAAATTGAATGTATATTTTTAACATTTGCTACTATGTTAGTAATTATAACCGAAGTTGTAAACACAGCAATAGAAGCAGCAGTAGACTTATGTACAAAAGAATATCATCCAATTGCAAAAATTGCAAAAGATGTTGCTGCAGGAGCTGTAGTATTATCAGCATTAAACGCAGTTATAGTAGCAGTATTAATTGTTTTTATGTAATATTAATTTAAAATAGAAAATGAAAGGAAAAATGATATGAAAAATATAGGAATAAAAATTTTAGTTGTAGTTCTTGTTTTATTAATGATAGTAGCTGGAGTATTATTAGGAATTAAATTAACAAAGGGAAAAGGTAAAATATTACAAGTTGGAGAAAATATAATTAGTGATGAAAATAATACAACAATAGTAGAATTAAAAGAACCAAAAATATTTAAAGGTACAGATAGACCAATTGCAGTAATGATAGATAACCATAAAGGAGCAATGCCACAAGCAGGTTTAAATGATGCATATATAGTATATGAAATAATAGTAGAAGGTGGAGAAACAAGATTAATGGCATTATTCAAAGGAGTAGACTTAGAAAAAATAGGACCTGTTAGAAGCTCAAGACATTATTTCTTGGATTATGCGTTAGAGAATGATGCAATTTATGTTCATTTTGGTTGGAGTCCACAAGCACAATCTGACATAACAAAATTAAATGTTAATAATATTAATGGAATCTACGAAAGCTCAACATCTTTCTGGAGAGTAAAAGACAAATATGCACCACACAATGCTGTAACAAGTACACAAAAAATACTAGAAATAGCAAAACGTAAAGGATATGCTACTACATCTACAAAAGAAAGTGTTTTAAAATATGTAGCGGATCCAGTGGAATTAAATAGTAAAATAGAAGCAAAAACAGTAACAATACCATATTCATATAGTAATACAGTAAAATACACATATGATGAAACAACTAAAAGATATGTACGTTATTCTAGAGGAACAAAGCAAGTTGACTGGGATACAAAGGAAACAGTTACAACAAAAAATATAATTGTATTAAATTGTAAAAATTGGACATTAGATGATGGTTCAGGAAAAGGAAGACAAACTTTAGATAATGTAAGAACATTAAAAGGATACTATATAACAAATGGAAAAGCTATAGAAATTACAGCAGAAAAGAATTCTAGAGCAGGACAAACAGTATATAAAGACTTAGAAGGAAATGAAATTGAAGTAAATGATGGAAATACATTTATTCAAATTTGCCCAAGCGATAGTAAAATAAAAATAGAACCAGGTGAGACACAAGAAGCAGAACCAACAAACACTGTAAATTAGTAGAAGATAAAAGGAGTAAGAATTTAAACTTACTTCTTTTAATTTAGTTAATATTATGAAATAAATAACACAGATAATGATAAATAAATCTAGAAAAATTATAAATGATAAAACATAATTGAAAGTTTATAGAAAATGTAATATATTATAAAAACATTTATCGCTTTTTTCTTATAATTTTATTCTAAAAATATTAAATCAATATATTTAAATCAATTATAAATCAAAACAATTGAAAAAGAAAAAACACAATGCTATAATAAAGGAGGTAGAGAATGCCTATTATCTATTGAATGGGAGAACGGTGCAGACATATGCCCAGATGAACTATATGAAAATAGTAAAAAAATAAATTAACTTACTAAATTTTACAAATTTAGCATTTTTTATATGGTAAAATAAGGAGTAGGAGAAAGAAATGGAAAAAAAATTTAAATCAGGTTTTGTATCTATGATAGGAAGGACAAATGTAGGAAAATCTACTATTACAAATGCATTAGTAGGTGAAAAAGTAGCGGCAGTAGCAAATAAAGTACAAACCACGAGAACAGCAATTAGAGCAATTGTAAATAGAAAAAATTCACAAATCATATTTATTGATACACCAGGAATTCATAAGCCAAAATCAAAATTAAGTGAGACAATGATAGATACAGCATTTACATTTATAGGTGATGTAGATGTAGTATTATTTGTCATTGATGGAACATCAACTGAAATTGGTAGAGGTGATGCAAGAATTCTAGAAAAAATAAAAGAATCAAAAAGAAAAACAATTTTAGTTATAAATAAAATCGATATGGTAAAAAATAAAGAAAATCTATTAAAATTAATAGATTTATATCAAAAAGAATATGAATTTGTGGCTGTTGTACCAGTATCTGGAACCAAAAAAGATAATTTAGAAATTCTATTAAACGAAATAGAAAAGCACTTAAAAGAAGGTCCAGCATATTATGATGTTGAGGAATATACTGACCAAACAACAAGACAACTAGTAGAAGAAATTATAAGAGAAAAAGCATTAAAATTGTTAAATGAAGAAGTACCTCATGGAATTTTTGTAGAAACTGAAAAAGTAAAATTTAGAAAAACAAAAGAAAAAGAGGAAATTTATGATATAGAAGCAACTATATATTGCTTAAGAGATTCACACAAAGGAATTATCATAGGAAAAGCTGGAAATATGTTAAAGAAAATAGGAACTTATGCAAGAGAAGATTTAGAAAAAATGTTAGATACAAAAGTAAATTTAGAAATTTGGGTAAAAGTAAAAGAAGATTGGTTAAATAATGATAATATTGTTAAAAAATTTAAATTAAAATAAAAGAAAATTTATAAAAACCATAACTTTCCAAGTATAAAAATTAGTAAAAAGACAAGCGATAAGAGAAACTAAAAATACTTCTTATATTCTATAAAATTTCTAAAGTAAAAAAGGAGATTTTTCGAGAAAAAATAAGTCATTTTTTAGCATGAAGGAGATGAAAAGCTTATGATAAAAGATTTAGCGTGGAATACATTTAAGAAAACAGGAAATATTAATTCTTATTTAGAATTTGTAGAAACAGAAAATATAGAAAAACAAATTGAGAAAAAGCTATTATTAACGGAAGAAAAACAAAAACACGGAGAACAATATAAAAATAATATTACTAATTTATAAATAGTGGACATTACTCTTAACGATAAGAAATGGCAGAAGTTAGAGATGTGTACTTTATGCAAAGAAATGGAGTAAATAATGGGAACAATAAAAACTAAAGGAATAATAATTGCAGAAAATAATATGGGCGATTTTGATAAAATGGTAACAATTTTAACACCAAATGGAAAAATTGGATGCTCTGCCAAAGGCTCAAGAAGACCAAAAAGTCAGCTAATGGCAGGTACTCAATTTTTGTGTTTTGGAGAATATATGTTATTCAAAGGAACTAATACATATACATTAAACTCGTGTGAAACAATTGAAGTTTTTTATAAAATAAGAACAGATTTAGATAAATTAGAATATGCATCACATATAACTAAAATAATTCAAGATGTAACAGATGAAAATCAAAATACATATAAAATCTTACAATTATATTTAAATACTTTATATGTAATATCAGAAACAGATATGGATTTAGAATTTGTACTTTCAATATTTAAATTACGATTAATGTGTTTACTTGGTTTTACACCTAGAATTCAAAAATGTACAGAGTGCGGAAAAGAAGAAAATTTAAATTATTTTAGTTTAAAAGATAATGGATTTAAATGTAATGCATGTAGCAAGCAAGATACAGGGGCAATTCAAATTTCAGAAACTACTAAAAAAGCAATTCAGTATATTACTATAGCACCAGCTAAAAAACTATACTCCTTTAATATATCAGAAGAAAATAAAAAACAATTAGCTATGATAAGCAAATTATATACTAATATTAAATTAGAAAAGGAGTATAAAATTTAAAGTTATTACTTAGTAATATTTGTGTTAAGGTAATTATGTATTTTATTTTTTGAAAATGTAGTGACGCGCAGTTTGGAAGGCACAAAAGTATATAGACCATGTAGATTAACTTTTTAAAGACAGAAAAATGTATAAAGTTATTTATATGATTAGCACGACCAGTAAGGAACGTAATTTTTGAAAAATAAAATACATAATTACCTTAATACTACTCTACTTTTTAATATATCTATCATAAAATAAGTTTTTCTAAAAATTATTGTATTATTCTTTTATTTATGGTATAGTAGGTAGCAATAGGAGGCAGAGATACTATGTGGGGAGATATAGCAATAGCTTTTTTGCTAGCTTTTATTACAGCATTTGTACTAACGCCATATACAATAAAAATAGCAAAAAAAATAGGAGCAGTAGATATACCAAAAGATGATAGAAGAATGCACAAAAAACCGATGCCAAAATTTGGTGGACCTGCTATAATAATTGGATTTTTAATATCAACTATATATTTAATTATTACTTCTTCAATAGAAGGTAACTTAAATATTTTTGGACCAGAAGAATATTATATAAAATTATTAGGATTCCTAGGAGGAGTCATTGTTTTAAGCTTTTTTTGCTTTTTTGATGATATAAAAGGTATTCATCCACTTACTAAATTAATTGGTCAATTAATTGCAGCAGGAATAGTTGTAGCATGTGGAGTTAGGATAGATTACTTTAATTTACCTTTCTTTGAAGGAAATATTATGCTAAATAATATATTTTCTATTATTTTAACCATAGGATGGATAGTAGGAATAACAAATGCTATTAATTTAATTGATGGATTAGATGGCTTATCTACAGGAATTTCAATAATTTCATGTATATCATTACTTATAATTTTTGCATTAAATGCTTCGCCATTAATAGCTATTATAATGATTACAACATTAGTAGGAGCATTATCAGGATTTTTACCATTTAACTTCAATCCAGCAAAAACTTTTATAGGAGATACAGGTTCAAACTTCCTAGGTTTTACTCTATCAATAGTATCTATTTTAGGAATTGCAAAGACTGCTACAGCTTTTGTTATTGTTTTACCAATTATTGTATTAGGACTTCCTATATTTGATACATTATCTGCGATAATAAGAAGACTAATAAAAGGGAAATCACTAAAAGCTGTATTTCAAGCAGACAAAGGACATTTACACCACAAATTAATAGAAAAAGGCTTAACTCAAAAAGAAGCAGTATTATTATTATATGGAATTAGCGTAGCATGTGGAATGTTTGCAGTTATATTATTTGAAAGTGACATATGGAAAGCAATATCATTTGCATTAATGGTAGTTGCAGTAGTAGCAATAGGGTATAAAGAATTCTTTAAATTGAAAGAAGGTGAAAAAGGTATGTATAAATGTATGGCATGTGGATACATATATGATCCAGAAATAGGAGATCCAGATAGCGGAATAGCACCAGGAACAAAATTTGAAGATATCCCAGAAGATTGGGTTTGCCCACTATGTGGAGTAGGAAAAGATATGTTTGAACAAATATAACAACAAAAATGAATTACTTATTCTAGTAATTCATTTTTTATATTATAGTTCTATTTTTAATATAATATATATTATTTTTTATACCTTGTGTGTCACAACTTACAAAAATAATATATTAATATGTAAGTTGTTCCAATCGCACTCGCATTAAAGCTCGTTTGGTCGCTTACGCGGTATTGCAAAATAATATATATTATATTAAAAGTTAACTTTTGTTTTAAATGTAAAACGTTGTTTTGTTTGGATTTTTGTGGTATAATACTGGTATCTCAAAAAGGAGGAAAAACTATGGATAAAATACAAAAATTTTTAGCATATAATGGAAAAATAAATATTACTTGTATATCTTCTACGGAGTTAGTAGAAGAAGCAAGAAAAGTACATGATTTAAGCCCAGTTGCAACTGCAGCATTAGGAAGATGTTTAACTATTGCTACGTTAATGGGGGCAGGACTAAAAAATGAAGAAGAGAGTATTACATTACAAATAAAGGGAAATGGACCAATAGGAAATATTATCGTTACATCAGATGGAAAGTTAAGAACAAGAGGATATGTAACAAATCCACAAGTAGATGTAGAATTAAGAGAAGACGGAAAATTAAATGTAGGAAAAGCCGTAGGAAGTGAAGGATTTTTATATGTTATAAAAGATATTGGCTTAAAAGAACCATATATAGGAATGTCAAAATTAGTAACCGGAGAAATAGCAGAAGATTTTGCAAACTACTATTATACATCAGAACAAAAAAGCACAGCAGTAGCTTTAGGTGTTTTAGTAAATAGTAATGGAGTGAAAAGTGCAGGAGGATTTATAGTATCAAGCATGCCAGATGCAACAGAAGATGAACTATTTATTCTAGAAAACAGATTAAAAGAAGCAAAACCAATTTCTCAGATGTTAGATGAAAATATGAGTCTACTTGATATTGCAAAAGATATTACAGGAGATGTAAATATTAAAGTTCTAGAACAAGAAGAAAAAACTCCAAAATATGAATGTAATTGTTCAAAAGAAAAAATGGAAAAAGCTTTAATATCAATAGGAAAAGAAGAATTAAGAAAAATTTTAGAAGAAGATAAAAAAGCAGAAATAGTATGTCATTTCTGCAACCAAAAATATGAATTTAATGAACAAGACTTAAGGAGGAAAATATGTATTTAATCGTAGGACTTGGAAACCCGGAAGAAGATTATAGTAAAACAAGACACAACATGGGTTTCAATGTAATAAATAAATTATCAAGTAAATATGAAATAGAAGTGAATAAAAAGAAGTTTGATTCTCTATATGGAGAAGGAATGATAGAAAATCAAAAAGTAATTTTATTAAAGCCACAAACTTATATGAATTTAAGTGGAAAAGCTATTATTCAAGTTGTTAATTTTTATAAAATTCCATTAGATAATGTTTGTGTTATTTATGATGATATGGATATAGAGCCAGGTCAAATTAAAATTAGGAAAAAAGGCGGAGCGGGTTCTCATAATGGAATGAAATCTGTAGTAGCTGAATTAAACTCAGAGGAATTTGCAAGAATTAGGGTAGGGATAGGAACCCCTAAATTTAAAGATGATAGTATAAACTATGTAATAGGAGCTATTCCAGAAGAAGAAGTAAAAGTTTTAGAGGAAGCAACAACAAAAGCAGCAGAAGCGATGATAGAGATTCTAAAAGATGGAATAGATATAGCAATGAATAAGTTTAATTAGGAAAGGAACAAAATGAGAGAACTAGTAATTATAGAAAAACTGGATGAAAAGCAAATATCATATGTGGAAGATGGTATTTTAAAAGAATATTATAAGGAACAAAAAGACAAAAAGCGCTTAGAAGGAAATATTTATGCTGGAAAAGTAGTGGATGTTTTGACAGGCATGCAAGCTGCATTTGTAGATATTGGAGAAGGGAAAAATGCATTTTTACATATAAGAGATGTATTACCTAAAAAAAGTAATATAACAGGAAATAAAAAAGAAGATTTAGAAAAATATAAGATAAAAGATTATATAAAACCAAATCAGATGATATTACTTCAAGTGAAAAAAGATAGTACAGAGATAAAAGGAGCAAGAGTAAGCACAAATATTCAAATTGCAGGAAGATTTGTTGTCGTTCTTCCTGAAAATGATTTTATTACAATATCTCAAAAAATAGAGAATGAAAAAGAGAAAAGTAGGTTAATAGAAATTGTACAAAAGATAAAACAAGATAGAAAAATAGGAATTATCATTCGTACAGCAGCAGAAGGAAAAGAAGAAAGTACGATAAAAAAAGATATTGAAGATACAATTAAAAAGTTAGAAAATATAGAAAATAAATTTAATACAATAAAACAACAGAATAAGCCTACTATATTACAAAAAAGCGATACTATTTTAGAAAAATTATTATTAGATATAGCAGATAATAACTTAGATAAGGTATGGGTAAATTCAAATAAATTACAAAAAGAAGTAGAAAGTATCTTAAAATATATACAAGAGGATACAAAAATTTCAGTAGAATATCAAGAAAAAGATTTAAGTAATAAATATGATATAGAAAAACAAATAGAAAAAATATCAAACAGAAAAATATGGCTTAAATGTGGAGGATTTATCACAATAGATAAAACAGAAGCTCTAACTGCAATAGATGTAAACTCACGGAAAATTTACAGGAAAAGAAAATTTAGAAGCAACAGTTGTAAAAGTAAATAAAGAAGCAAGCATTGAAATTGCAAAGCAATTACGTCTTCGTGATATTGGTGGAATTATTATTATAGATTATATTGATATGAATGAGGAAAAAAGTAAAGAAGAAGTAATAGAGACTTTAAAACAAAGCTTAAAAGAAGATAGAGCAAAAACTCAAATAATGCAATTTACCAAATTAAATTTGCTAGAAATGACAAGAAAGCATATGTTTAGTGGAGAATAGAAAAATTATTACAAAAGGTAAAGATTATAATGTTGAAATTAGATTAAAACCTTTAGAGTATATATACTCTAAAAGTTTTTTAAGTTTTTTACCCTAAAATTTTTTTAATTTCTTCATGTCTTTTAATTTTCTGAGTAGTTGTCTTTATTAAAGGTTCATCTGTTACAATAATTTCACGAATATATTTATAAGCAGGCATTGATTTATTTACATTATTTCTTATATCTTGCCAAATAATATCATGATAATCTTCTTTTTTCTTGGTAGGATATTTTTGTTTCATAGTATCTTTATTGTATACAATCTTGCTACACAAAGTTAAATCATCATTTTTCTTATCAGGTTTTCCAAATACCATACTTTCTTCTACATATGGTAATTTATTAATTAAAATTTCTAATTCTTCTGGATAAATATTTTTACCATTTTTTAAAACAATAACATCTTTTTTTCTTCCCGTTACAAAAAGATATCCATCTTTATCTATATAACCTAAATCTCCAGTATAGAACCATCCATCTTTTAAAACTTCTTTGTTAGCTTCTTCATTTTGATAGTAACCAAGCATTATAGTAGGTGCTTTTGCTTTAATTTCTCCAATTCCTTCTTTGTTTGGATTATCAATTGCTATATCAATTGTTGGAAGAGGAAAACCTACTGAGCCTAATTTTTTATATTTATCGTTTTCTCCAGCAAGTACTGGGGATGTTTCTGTTAAACCATAACCTTGAAGTAAGTTAATTCCTAAATTTAAAAATCCTTTAATTGCATCTTTACTCATTGGGGCACCACCTGCAATTAAAATACGTAAATTAGGAGCAAAACTATCTAAAACAGGTTTCATCATTTTTCTTCTAATATCAACGCCAAATTTAAGAAGTAAATTGCAAATTCCAGACATTATTTTGATTAAAGTATATTTCTTTTGGTCTTTTAAGGCTTTTTTAATTTTTTTATACATAATTTCAAGCATTAAAGGAACACAAACAAATCCTGTAACATTGTATTCTTTTAAGTTATTTGCAACATGTCGAAGTCCATCTGAGAAGGCAATTGTAATTCCTGAATAAGTACCATATAAAAATGTACAAGTCGATTCAAAAGTATGGTGAAGTGGTAAAAAAGATAAGAAAACATCTTCTTTTCTAATATCTGTCATTTGAGCTAATGCATATATATCGGCACAAATATTTGCTTGCGACAAACTTACTGCTTTTGATATAGCTGTTGTTCCAGAAGTAAATAGCATAATAGACATTTTATTGTTATCAATTTCTACTTCATTATAACGATTATCTCCATTTTCTAATCTTTTCTTTCCATCTTCTAATAATTCCAAGTAGCGTAAAAATGCAGAATTTGGAGTGTTATCCATACAAATATAATAATTTAAATTACTTGTTCCTTCTTTTCTTAATTTCATAAAAGTATCGCTATATTCTTTATCAAAAATAACAGCTTCTGCTTCACTTCTTATTATTAAGCTTTCTATCTCATTTGATGGAAGTGACTTATCAAGTGGCACAACTACCATGTCAGAAGTTGTAACAGCTAAGTAAGAAACGCACCATTCATAGCGATTAGGAGAGATAATAGCAACTCTTTTTTTACTTAATCCTAAGCCAATTAAACTTGTCCCTAAATTTTTAATATCATAAACAAAATCAGAATATGTTTTATTTATATATTCTTTTGACTTTGGAT
>X120_Alpine_Shrew__coassemble_418_pt1 | contig 12137 bp, 12 predicted proteins | sample X120_Alpine_Shrew__metabat2_high_PE_003 | metagenome-assembled genome bin X120_Alpine_Shrew | reverse complement strand
TTATGATATAATCTAAACATTCTAGTACCTTTTTAGGTTTATATTTCTATTAAGATATAAGAATCAATTGCAAAAGTATATCATTTCGGAAGGAGATTAAGATTATAATTAATGAGAAAGAGCGGAAAAATACTATTAAACAGTTTAAACTTTTGCAATAGCAATATTATGTCTTAGTAAGACTAGTGTTATAAAAAAGGTTATTTTTATAAAAAAGGAGATGGCAGGATGGTAAACAACAAAATGAAAGAAGAATTAAAGCAATTAAAAAAACAAAGCACAGAAAACTACTTTAAAGAAGACAAGATAGTGATGCTTGATGAAAGTTTGATGCGGATTAAAAGCATAATGTTTTATTTATATGATTTAATCTTTTTTGGAAATAAAATAATTATTCCAAAAGAAATGCTAAAAAGAGTTGAAGCAAATAAAAAAAGATTAACATATAAAATATTATCAGATAATAGCAATTATTTATTAAAAGCTATGGAAAAAGATAAAGAATTAGGATATCAAAATTATCAAGTGGTAGATATCGGTAATAAAGGTAAAAAGTTTGAAGAAAGAGTGTATCAATATCTTAAGAACAATCCAAATGTTGTATATCTATTAGAGTCTCAAAAAACATATGACTATTTAAAACAAAAAGGTTTATCCGGCAGAGTTAAACTATTAAAAAGAGAAATGCGAATTATGAGTATATGCAAAAATAAGGCATCTTATTTTTCAACATTAGGATTTGTTGTACATGAAGATGGAAAAATGTATATCATAAAGCGTCCAGGTTCAACACTGATAAAAGTATATGATAAAGATGATAATGAAAAGATAGGAGAAAAAATTGAAGTAGAGGTAAAAGATACTGTCTTAGTTAGATCTACAAAAGATTTAAAATATTCCTTTAATATCTATGAAGTTATATCACGTCATACAAGGAACAGTGCAGTGAAAATCATTTGGACTGATATGATGAAAGGTCAAACAACTAATTTCTATATAAAAAAGTTAGATGAAAAATACCAAAAAATGATTGCAGATAATGCTATAGACAATTAACAAAAAAATAACCTTTGGTCGCTATTTAGAATTTTCTAAATAGCGATTTTTATATAATTTTAATAAAAAAACTTGTAATAAAAATAAAAATGTGTTAATATAATAAACAATGAATTTAATAAATCCTATAAAAAAGCAAAGTAAGTAAAGAACAAAATATAGTAAAAGAGAGAAAGGTTACAAAGCTGAAAGCCAATCCTATATTCTATTACTGAAATTTCACTTTTGAGGACTATTTTTGAAATAAGACGAAAGTTTAAGAGTAGAAAATAGCGCTTGCTAGCGTTAAAACTATAATGAGGTTAATTATTTAATTAATAAAATTAGGTGGTACCACGAAAGTAAAAGCAATTCGTCCTATAAATAGGATAGAATTGCTTTTTTTATAGAAAGGAAGATGAAAAATGAAAGAGCAAATTGAGAAAATTAAACAAAATGCTACAGAAGAGATTGAAAAAGTAAAAGATGCAAAAGAATTAAATGACATTAGAGTAAAATATTTAGGAAAAAAAGGAGAGCTAACAGCACTACTAAGAGGCATGGGAGCATTATCAGAAGAAGAACGACCAATTATTGGAAGCTTGGTAAATGTTGTTAGAGATGAATTAGAAAAACTAATTTCAGAAAAAGAAGAATTTTATAAACAAGAAGAACTAAATAAAAAATTAGAAACAGAAAAAATAGACATTTCACTTCCAGCTACTAAAGTAAAAAGAGGAAGCAAGCACCCATTAAATAGAATCATAGAAGAAGTAGAAGACCTATTTGTATCAATGGGATATGACGTAGTAGATGGACCAGAACTAGAAACAGATGAATATTGTTTTGAAAGATTAAATCTTCCAAAAGGACATCCAGCAAGAGATATGCAAGATAGTTTCTATGTAACAACAGAATACTTATTAAGAACACAAACATCAGCAGTGCAAGCAAGAGTCATGATGGCAAATGAGGAAAAATCACCAATTAGAGTAATTTGCCCAGGAAAAGTATATAGAAGAGATGATGATGCAACACACTCACATCAATTCGCACAAGTAGAAGGATTAGTAATAGATAAAAACATTTCACTAGCAGACCTAAAAGGAACACTAGAAGTATTTATGAAAAAAATGTTAGGAGAAAACACACAGTTAAGATTTAGACCAAGTTACTTCCCATTTACAGAACCATCATATGAAGTAGATGTAACATGCTTTAAATGTCAAGGAAAAGGCTGCAACCTATGTAAGCAAACAGGATGGATAGAGTTACTTGGATCAGGAATGGTACATCCAAATGTACTAAAAATGAATGGCTATGACCCAGAAGTATACACAGGATTTGCCTTTGGAACAGGACTAGACCGTCTTGCTATGTTCAAATACGGAATAACAGATATTCGTTTACTTTACCAAAACGACGTAAGATTCCTAAACGAATTCGACAGAATGGACTAAGATGTCTCATTGGGGACGTTTCCTTATGGGTAATCTGTCCCTTTTGGTAATTTAATTAATTATGATATATAAATATATGTCCAAAAGGGACAGATTACCCATAAGGAAACGTCCCCAATGGAGCAAAAGGAGGAAGAAAGATGAAATTAAGTACAAATTTTGTAAAAGACTATGTGGATATAGATGTAGATTTAAAGACACTTGCTGAAGATATGACAAGTGTTGGTAATGAATATGATTCAGCAGAAAAATTAATAAATGCTACTAATTTAGTAGTAGGTGAAGTAATAGAATGTGAAATGCACCCAGATTCTGACCATTTACATGTTTGCAAAGTAGATGTAGGAACTGAAGTTCTTCAAATTGTTTGCGGTGCACCAAATGTAAGAAAAGGTTTAAAAGTAATTGTTGCTTTAGCTGGTGCAGAACTTCCAGGTGATTTTAAAATAAAAAAAGGAAATATTCGCCGGAGTTGAATCTAACGGAATGCTTTGTTCTATAGCAGAACTTGGTTTAGAAAGCAAATTTTTAAAGCCAGAAGATAAAGAAGGAATTCATGAATTACCTGAAAGTGCTAAAGTTGGAGAAGACCCAATTAAATTAATGGAAATGGACGACTCAGTAATTGACTTTGAATTAACTGCAAACAGAGGAGATTTACTAAGCATTTTAGGTATGGCTCATGAAATTGCAGCAATTTACGATAAAAAAGTAAAAGATATCGATTTAAGTTATACACAAAATAATGAAGATATTAATAATAGTTTTAAAGTAGTAAGAAATACTGACAATTGCTCTATTTTCTTAGCAAAAAAAGTAGAAAATGTAACAATTAAAGAAAGTCCAACATTTATAAAAAATAGATTAATTGCATCTGGAATTAGACCAATTAATAATGTTGTAGATATTAGTAACTATGTTATGTTAGAAACAGGACAGCCACTTCACTACTATGATGCAGATACTTTATCAGGAATGTTAGAAGTAAGAATGGCAAACAAAAACGAAAAATTAACTACTTTAGATAATATAGAAAGAACTTTATCAGAAGAAGATATTGTCATTTCAGATGGCAAAAAAGCAATTGGTTTAGCTGGTGTAATGGGTGGTTTAGATACTGAAATCACTGAAAATACAAAAAATATTATCATAGAATCTGCAATTTTTGATAATGTTAAAATTAGAAAAACTTCAAAAAGCATTTTAAGAAGTGAAGCAAGCAGCCGTTTCGAAAAAGGTTTAGATCCAAATAGAACTTATATGGCAATAGAAAGATCTTGTCATCTTCTAGAAAAATATGCAGACGCTACAATAGTAGGAGGCTTAGTAAAAGAAGATTCTACATCATTAGAAGATACAAAAATAGATATTACATTTGAAAATATTAACTTAGTATTAGGAACTATTGTTCCAAAAGAGGCAGTTTTAGACGTATTTAAAAGATTAGGATTTACTTATGAAGTAAGAAACGAAACAATAAGTGTATCTGTTCCAAAAAGAAGAATAGATATTTCAATAAAAGAAGATTTAATTGAAGAAGTTGGCCGTATTTATGGAGTAAACAATATAGAAGGAAGACTTCCAAATTTACCAATAAAAGCTGGAAGCTTCGATAAGCAAACAAGAAACATTAGAAATAAAATGGTTGATTTAGGTCTAAACGAAACATTATCATACATCTTAGTAAATGATAAAGAAGCAAAGGATTTTACTAAAGATGATACTGAAATTATAAGACTATTAGACCCAATGACAGAAGAAAGAAACACATTAAGACATTCAATAAGTAGCTCATTATTCAAAATTTATGAATATAACAAAGCACGTAATAATAAAGATGTATCTATATTTGAAATAGGTAAAACTTTCTACAAAAACAATGAAGAATATGGGGAAGAAAATAGTATTGCATGCTTAATGGCAGGAGAATTCTATTTAGGAGTAGATAATGTAAAAACAGTAGACTTCTATGTAATAAAAGGAATAGCAGAAGAACTATTAGATTATTTAGGATATGGAAATAGATATAGTTTTGTTATAAATGATAGTATTCCAAATACTTTCCACCCAGGTCAAAGTGCAGCAATTTCTGTAAATAATGATACAGTAGGATTTATTGGAAGAGTGCACCCATTAAAGGCAAAAGAAGCGGTTTATGTAATGGAAATTAATTTAGATAAACTACTTAGCAAAAAAGTAGGAAAAATGAAATATAAAGAAATTTCAAAATTCCCAAGTATTAAGAAAGATTTGGCAGTAGTAGTAGACAAAAATGTAACAGCAGGAGAAATTGCAAGCTATATCAAAAAAGCAGCAGGTTCATTATTACTTGGAACTAAAGTATTTGATGTATACACTGGAACTGGACTTGAAGAAAACAAAAAAAGTATTGCTTATTCTTTAGAATTTGGAGCAAACGACAGAACTTTAACAGACGAAGAAATAAACCAAATTTTAGAAAAAATTATAGCAAACTTAGAAAAAAATGGTGCAAGTTTAAGAAAATAAACAAGTAACTAAAAATAAAATCTCTCATATTATATGTTATAGGAGGCATATACATATGGGAGATTTTATTTTTAATACTGTGCTTTGGACGCTTGCTTTATATGGCTTGTTTGAAATAATAAAAACAATACTTAATATTTATACATATACAAATTTAAAATCTGACGGAATTTATGTGATAGTAGCCGTCAAAAACCAAGAAAATAAGATAGAAGGATTTTTACGTTCATTTTTATTTAGAGTGATTTATGGAAAAGAAGAATATATTAAAAATATTATAGTAACAGATTTAGATTCAAAAGATGAAACGATTAACATTTTAAATAAACTACAAAAAGATTATGAATGTATTAAGGTAACGAACTGGAAAGAATGTAAAGAAGTAATTGAAAATATTAAAAATGTGTAAAAGAAAGGTTGTAAATACCTTTCTTTTTTGATAGAATAGAGCAAAAGAAAAAAGAGAAAAGAGGACGTTTTTTGGAAATTACAGGAGAAGTAAAAGACATTATTTATCAAAATGAAGTAAATAGTTATACAGTAGCAGAATTTGAAACAGAAGAAGGAGATATTACAATAGTAGGATATCTTCCTTTTATTAACGTTGGAGATACCTTAAAATTAATAGGAAAAATTGTAACACATCAAGATTATGGGGAGCAATTTAAAGTAGATACTTTTGAAAAGATGATGCCTAAAAGTTTATCTTCTTTAGAACGCTATTTAGCAAATGGTACAATTAAAGGAGTAGGCCCTGCAACTGCTAAAAAAATAGTAGATACCTTTGGAGAAGAAACTTTGCACGTACTAAAATTAGAGCCACATCGCCTAACACAAATAAAAGGAATAACAAATGAAAAAGCGGTTACAATTTCAGAAACTTTTTTAGAAAACTGGGAGCTATGGCAAATTGTTGGCTACCTAGAAAAGTTTGGAATTGGTGTTCAAAATGCTAAAAATGTATATAAAAAATTAGGTGCAAATGCTATAGAAGAAATTGAAGCAAATCCTTATATTTTAATAGATGTTGCAAACAATGTAGATTTTAAAAAAATAGATAAAATGGCAATGGAAATTGGTATTTCTTATAATTACGAAAAAAGAATAAAAAGTGGCATTAAATATGCTATAATGTGCGCTACTACAAATGGGCATTGCAGAGTACAAAAAGAAAATTTATTTACTTTTTGCAAAGAATTGTTAGGTGTAACTACAGAAGAATTAGAAGAAAATATGATTGAGTTAAAAGTGAAAAATCAAGTTGTAGAAGACGAAAATTGGATTTATTTAACTCCTTTTTATATAGCAGAGCAAAACATAGCAGAAAGAATTCAAATTCTGCAAACTTCTCATAATGTTAAAAAAATAGATAATATTCAAAAAGAACTAAAAAAAATAGAAAAACGGATCAGACATAGAATTATCAGAAAAACAAATACAGGCAATAGAAGCGATTAATGAAAATAATGTATGTATTATTACAGGAGGACCAGGTACTGGAAAAACTACAATTATAAAAACTGTTATCGATTTATACGAAAAACATGGAAAAAAAGTAGTACTTTGTGCACCAACAGGAAGAGCAGCAAAAAGAATGACAGAGACAACTGGAAAAGAAGCCAAAACTCTTCACCGTTTACTAGAAATAGGAAAGGTAGAAGAAGAGGATAAATATGAAAGCGTAAGCTATGAAGTAGAACCACTAGATGCAGATATTGTAATTGTAGATGAGATGTCAATGGTAGATGTTTTCTTAATGAATCATTTGGTAAAAGCATTATTTCAAGGTACTAAATTAGTACTAGTAGGAGATGTAGACCAGCTTCCATCTGTAGGACCTGGTAGTATTTTAAAAGACATGATTCATTCTGAAAAAATTGCTACTATTATACTAAATAAAATTTTTAGACAAGCTGCAAAAAGCAAAATTATTTTAAATTCTCATAGAGTAAATGAGGGAGAAAAATTTTTAAGCAAAGAAGATATAGAAAATGAAAAATTAAACGAAGACTTTTTCTATATTAATGAGACATCTCAAGAAAAAATGCTAATGCAAGTTATTTCTCTATGCAATGGAAGACTTAAAAATTATGGAGATTATGATTTCTTTAAAAATATACAAGTTATTACTCCAACTAAAAAGGGAATGCTTGGTACAAAAGAGTTAAATAAAACTTTGCAAAAATATTTAAATCCTGCAAATGAGAGTCTACTTGAAAAACAAGTAGGAGATGTTATTTATCGCGAGCAAGATAGAGTAATGCAAATTAAAAATAATTATGATATTTTTTGGGAGAGAACAAACCCTTCTTATGAAACAGGCACAGGTGTATTTAATGGAGAGTTAGGTACAATTGAAAAAATTAATGAAGAAGAAAAGATGCTTCAAATTCGATTTGATGATGAAAAAGTAGCATGGTATCAATATTCAGATTTAGACCAAATTGAACATTCCTATAGTGTTACAATTCATAAGGCACAACGGAAGTGAATTCGATGTAGTAATTATGTGTATTCCACCATCATCACCTATGCTTTTAACTAGAAATTTACTTTATACGGGGATGACCAGAGCAAAGCAAATGTTAATTATAATTGGAAATAGTAATGTAATTGATTTTATGATTTCAAATACGGATATTAAGAAGAGAAACACTGGATTAGAGGAGAAACTAAGAAAGTTGTTATAATGTTATTAGTTATGGTGTAAGTAAGTCATTTACAATATTGAAAATTTTTTGATTAATTTTAAATATTATATTGACTTATTAGTTAAATTATACTATATTAGTTATAATAAAACATTTAAAGAAAGGAGGGATAAGTATGGAAGAAGTAACTTTAAAAGATGTATTAAATGTAGTATTAGATGTAAAACAAGAATTACAAGAAACGAAACAAGAACTAAGAGAAGAAATGAAACAAATGGAGCAAGGCTTAAATCAAAGAATGGACAAGATGGACCAAAGAATGGATAAAATGGATCAAAGAATGGACCAAATGCAGAAAGATATAAAAGAAATAAAATTAGAACAAGTAGATACAAGAGAAATTGTAAAAATAATTGTAGATAAAATTGGAGAAATAGATAGAAAATTAGATGCACAAGCAAAAGATAAGTGTATATTCCATAAAACTTTAGTGGGGGCTAAAAGTAATTAAGTTTAATAAAGAGATTAAAAATAGGGGCTTAGAAGAAAGGAGTAATATGAAATTACTTAAATTAGCCCTTATTTTTTTATTGTATACAGTTTCTAAAATCTATTTTTTGTGGCAAAAAATAGAAAACTTTATTTTTCCACCATGTTGTTTAATTTGCTCTAAACTTTCTAAAGAAATTTTGTGCAAAGAATGCAAAAAAGAGCTATATAAAAAAGCAATTTTTAAAGTACAAAATGTAGAAAAAGGGAAATACTATTTTAAAAAGCATATTTATATTTTTCTATATAAAGATAAAATAAGAAACTTAATATTAGATTATAAATTTAATGATAAGTCTTATTTATATAAAATATTTTCAAAAATTATTATAAAAAATAAAAAAATATGTGGAATTTTAGAAAAGTATGATATAATAATTCCAGTTCCAATCCATAAAAAAAGAAAAAGACAGAGAGGATATAACCAAAGTGAACTAATAGCAAAAGAAATTGCCAGCAAAATAGAAAAATTAGAATATAGAGAAAATGTAATAGAAAAAATAAAAAATACAGTACCTCAAAGTTCTTTAAGTAAAGTTCAGAGAGAGCAAAACGTTCAAAATGTATATAAAGTAGTAAACATAGAAAAAATAAAGAATAAAAGAATTATTATTTTTGATGATATTTATACAACAGGAAATACAGTAAATGCTATATCTAAGATATTAAAAGAAAAAGGAGCAAAAGAAATTATTGTTCTAACAATAGCAAAAGATTAAAAGAAGGTGGGAAAACATGGAAGATTTAGTAGAAAGTATATTAGATTATATTAGAGCAGACTATACAGACTATGCCATTATGATTAATGGTGAATGGGGAAGTGGAAAGACTTATTTTTGGAATAATAAGGTACGTAATAAAATAGAATCAATGCAACTAAATGGTAAAAGATATAGAACAATATATATGTCTTTATATGGGATATCAAACCTAGAAGAAATAAGTAAAAAAATATTCATAGAAACAACACAATTAATGGATAAAAATTTAAAGAAATACATGGACAGTAAAGGACAAATAACAATACCAGAATATGCAAAAACAGGTTTAGATATGGCTAACTTCTTTGGTGTTACTCAAAATGGAGATAAAATAGATTATTCAGATTTCTTTAATACTGATGATAAAGTATTATGTTTTGATGATTTAGAAAGAGCAAATGTAGATGTTATAGATATATTAGGTTATATAAATAACTTTGTAGAACATGATCATATAAAAACAATAATCATATGTAATGAAAAAGAATTATCAACAAAATTAAAAAGTAGTAACTTAGAAATGAAAACTTTTATTGCTACATACCTTTTAGATAAAGAAGGAGATTTAGTAAAGAAAACTGATAAACCAATGGTAGAAAGAATTCAAGATACAATTGAGTATGTTTTTGATAAAGCTAATGATTATGAGAGAATAAAGGAAAAATTAATAGGTGAAACATTTGAATATGCACCAGAATTCAATTACATTATAAATGGTATATTAATGAGATATGAAAAATATCCAGAGCTAATCAGGTTTCTACGAGAAAATACAAATCTTATTATTTCTACTTTTAATAAAAGTGGTACAAGAAATTTAAGAATATTAAAACATGCGTTAAACGATTTTAAAAAGATATTTGATATGGTGAATAAATCATATCCAAATACTAATAATAGAGTTATGCAAACAATGCTTATATTTACTATAGCTATATCATTTGAAATAAAAGCAGGAAAGGTAACTAAAGACAAATTTGTAAATATTAATAGTAATGAAGAATATAAAGCAATATTAGTATCATCTAGAGTCTTTATGGACAATAGACAATTCTATATTAAGGAATTTGATAATAATTACTATTATAATTTTAAAGCAGAGTATAGATTTTTTAAATTTATAGAAATATATATTCGTACTAGAATTTTTGATATGAAAACATTTAAAGACAATATGGAAATAATTATAAATACAATAGATACTGCTAAGTTACCAGCATATAAGAGATTGCTTACAGAAGAATATTGGAAAATACCTGATGATCAATTTGATACAGTTATAGAAGAAATATTAGAAGATATTAAAAATGGAAAAATTTCACCAATAGAAATAGTAAAAATATTTGCCTTTTTCAGTTATTTTGCAAAGAAAAATCTAATTAATTATGATTTAAAAGTAATTAAAAGTGTATTTATAAATGGAATAAATATAGCATCGTTAACAGCTAATTATTGTGATAATGTAAAAGAAGAATTGGAACAAATATCTGTTAATGAAGTTGGACCAGAAATGGATGAAGTAGTAAGATATTTTAATGAAGTAAACGACAAATTGAAAGATAAAATGTATATGGAGAGAGCAGAAGAAATATTTAAATATATACCAATGAAAATGGAAGTATTTTATGATAAATTCGCAAAAGAATGTATGGAGACTCCTATTTTTAAATATTACGATGTATTCCAAATGTTCCAAAGAATATCTTGCGCAAGTAATGAAGATATTGTAACTATAAAAGAAATGTTATCTACAAGAGCTAAAAAATATACTAAGCAAATAGAGCCAGAAATGAAAAATATAAAAAAATTAAAACAAATTACAGATGATTATATTGATGGAAGAGAACCAACAATAAAAATAGTTATGTTAGAAGAATTTTCTAAAGAATTAGATAATATACTATCATTATATAAGACAGGTTTTTTAAGTAAAAAAGAAGAATAAAAAATATTCATGAGGATTATTACCTCATGAATATTTTTATATAATATGAAAATTCTACGAAATTCATTATTAAATAAAAAAGTTTTGCTATAAATTAAAATAAATATATTTTCAGGTTTTTTTAAAATAGTGCATAAAATTTCCTTCTCTTGAGATAATAAGAATATCAATAAAAAAGTTAAGAAGGAGGAAAAATATGAAAGCAACTGGAGTTGTTAGAAGAATAGATGATTTAGGAAGAATAGTAATACCAAAAGAAATTAGAAAAACATTAAGAATAAAAGAAGGAGACCCACTTGAAATTTTTACAGATAGGGAGGGTCAAGTAATTCTAAAAAAATATTCACCTATAGGTGAACTTTCAGAATTTGCAACAGAATATGCAGAAACTTTAGCAAAAACAACAGGGCATATAGCATGTATTACAGATAAAGATACAGTAATAGCAGTTTCAGGAGGTTCAAAAAAAGAATTTTTGGAACAAGGAATTAGTAAAGATTTAGAAAAAATAATAGACGAAAAAGAAGTTTATATAAGCAAAGAAAATAATGATATATCAATACCTGTTACTCAAAATAGTAATAATGATAAGAAAAATAATGCACAAGTTGTATATCCAATAATATCAGACGGAGATGCAATCGGAACAGTAATATTATTATCAAAAGATTCAAGTACAAAAATGACAGATGTAGAGAAAAAAGTTGTACAATCAGCAGCTAGTTTTTTAGGAACACAAATGGAATTATAAAGAAAAATTTAAAAATACCATATTCATACGGTAATAAAGTTTGTTATTAATAAAGCAAAAAAAACTTACTATATAAAAATTACAAAAATATTACAATATTACATTTTCATAACAAAAAGAAAAAACTATTGATTTTATTCCATATATGTAGTATAAAAATAATGATGATAAAACTTGTAAAATTACAAAGGAGGAAATATAAATGGAAGATAACAAGGTTAATAGTGCAGAACCAATGAATGAAAATGTAGAAACAGGAAAAGCACTTCCAGTAAAGCCAAGTGTTTGGACAAAAGTAAAGAATTTTTTATGCCAAGACGTTGTTGTTGAATTAACACCAAAACAAGAAAAGGTATTTAAAGAAGTTCATGATTTTTGGCATCAAGAAATTACAGGACAAGATGTTCATAATTTCTTATTACATGAAATAACATGGCAAAGCACAAAAGAATATAAAAAAAAAAAAATTGATATAAC
>X120_Alpine_Shrew__coassemble_416_pt1 | contig 12329 bp, 15 predicted proteins | sample X120_Alpine_Shrew__metabat2_high_PE_003 | metagenome-assembled genome bin X120_Alpine_Shrew | reverse complement strand
ACTTAAAATCCTGCGGTTGAATAAACCGTGCCGGTTCGATTCCGGCCATCTGCACCAAGATATCAGGTTAGAAATCAAATTTCTAATCTGTATTTTTTTGCGTAATTTCGGCAAAAGTGTCAATTTAATGGGTGCTTTGGAACGGTTCTAAAAAGTTCCAAAAAATACCCAATAATTAATATAAAATGTCGGGATTGCATGTCGGGACAAATTTTAATCTTTGATAGTTCTATCAATTACTCCCTTATTTATTATTATTCCCTCTGATTATCAGAAAGGATGGAAAAATGGAATTTATACCATATAAAGCTAATGAATGCTTTAAACATTTATATTATCAAATACCTATGGAATTATTCTTTAACAAGAAGTACAAAGATAAGTTAAATTCAGATAGTAAAATTCTTTATGGATTTTTATTAAATAGATTAACATTATCTGCTAAAAATAACTGGGTTGATGAAGATGACGAAGTGTTTCTAATATTTACAAGAAAAGAAGTTCAAGAAAGATTAAATTTATCTGATAAAACTGTTACAAAAGCTTTTAAACAACTAAAGGATTGCAAACTAATACACGAAAAAAAATAAGGAGCTAATAAACCTAATTTAATTTATGTTGGAAAAATAGAACATGATGAAAATCTTATACAATTGATTCGTAAAAACTACGAGTCCAGAATCGTAAAATCTGCGACTCACGACACGGAAAATTTACGACCAAACTATAACAATAATAATTATAACAATAGAGGAAAGAAAAACAGCTATCAAAATTATGAGCAAAGGCATTATGATGATTTAGACTTCTTGTATGCAAATAATTTATATAAAGATTGAAAAAAGGAGAATTTTAGATATGGAAAAAGAAGAATTAAAAGAAAGATTTATTGATGAGAAAACTGGAATTGAATATATAAGAAAAGGCGATTATTACTACCCAAATTTAGTGGATTCAGCTAGTGTGAATCCTAATGAACTTGGTAAATATGGAAAGTTAAGATTAAAGTATTTATTAGACCATAAGAAAACAGAATATACTTGTTTATGGATGGAAAACAAATTAAGGAGTCATTTATTAGAGATAGATAAAACAGCAAATGAACGATTTAAACTTCTAATGAATCAGTTTATGAAACAAGAAAATATAACTGAAGAATTAAAAGCAACTAACCAAATGGAATGGGTATGCAAAATGAATAATATTAAAAATCGTGTAGAAGAAATTATATTTAATGAATTAATTTATGTTTAAAATGGAGGTTATTGTAATGGAAAAAATAGAAAGTTTTTATAAAGAATATGAAGATATGTTTGAAGAATATATCGAAAATGTTAGAAGAAATTTGAGAAATAATAATAAAGAATATAATCAGTTACAGAGCGAATATCACAAAATATTAGATAAAAATGAGAACTTAGTTTGGGTGTTAGAAGGCAATATTAAAGACAGAAATTTATCAAATGAAGAATGCTTTTTACTTTCAAAATTGGTACAAATTTATTATGATATGCAATCAATAGAAGAGAAAGAAATTTTCTTTTTAGGTAGTAAAGAAGCATACTTTTTCTTTAAAAAGATAGGTATTTTAAAGTGAGTACTTTGTAGATTTCTTGAATATGCAAGCAACGTATTTGTACTCACGCCACAAATACACATAAGAATGGGACAAGTCCCAAACCCTAATAAGAAAAAACAGAAAGTGAGATGAAAATTTATGAGAAATAGAAATATAAAAATCAATATATTTTTGGATGAAGAAGAAAACAAAATCTTTAATGAAAAAGTTAAAAAATCTGGCTTGAACAAATCAGAATTTTTTAGAAAAATAATTTTAGATTATCAACTAAAAGAAAAGCCAGATGAAAAATTTTATGAAGTACTTTCTCAGCTAAGAGGTATGGCAACAAATCTTAATCAAATTGCAAGAGCATGTAATCGTTACGGTTATGTTAATAATGATAAATATATACCGCTAGCACATAAAATAGAAGATTTAGTTTTAAGTTTGCAAGAAGTTTATGTTGTATCTAAAAGGCAGGTGGATGCATAAGGTGGCAGTAACAAAAATATGGAAAGTACAAGATAGATTAGATTTTACAATAAATTATGCAGTTAATGGAGAAAAGACAGAAGAAAAGCTATATGTATCAGGTATAAATTGTATGCCTGATACTGCTACTTGCGAAATGAGAAATACTAAAAAACAATTTTTCAAAACAACTGGAATACAATGTTTTCATGGAGTACAGTCTTTTGTAAAAGGAGAAGTAACACCAGAACAAGCACATGAAATCGGAATGAAACTTGCTGAAGAATTATGGGGAGATAGATTCCAAATAGTAGTTTCTACTCATCTAAACACAGATAACCTGCACAACCATTTTGTTTTAAACTCTGTTTCATTTTTAGATGGCAAGAGATTTTGTAACACAAAGAAAGATTATGCTACTCTAAGAAAAGCTTCAGATAAACTTTGTGAAGAATATGGATTAAGTGTTTTGGAACAAGAAGAAAAATACAATAAGTATGCTACAAGTAGCTTATATAAAGAACTTATGAAAGATTCCATTGATTATGCAATAGCAAATGCTAAAGACTATAATGAATTTATTAAAATACTACAAGATTTAGATTATATTGTTACAAATAAGAATGAGACATTATCTATAAGAAGAGAGCCATACAAACGAAATACAAGAATTGAAAGACAATTTGGAGAAAAGTATTCAAAAGAAAATATTTATAAAAGAATATTAGAAACACAACCCGAATATCCATATTCTCCAGATCCATATTTATTAGCTAATAGAAGTTATGAAAGATATAACAATGAAAAACAAAAACATTTGCAATTTAAAGGCTCAATTTTGTATTTAATTTTTCACTATGAGAAATTACTGGGTATCAATATAGAAATCGTCTCAAAACCTAATATAACGAAAATGACGCCAGAATTAATACAAGCTATTAAAAGAATGGATGAGTTTTCTAAACAAGTTAGATTTGTATGTAAAAATAACATTAATACAGAACAAGAATTGCTAGATTATCAAAAATTAGCTTATGAAAAAATTAACTCATTGAAAAGTGAAAGAGAAAATCTATGGAAAAAGCATAAAAGAGCTAAAACAGAAAATGAAAAGAAAATTATTGAAAATCAAATTATAGAAATTTCAAAAAAGATTACACCACTTGCTGAAGAAATAAAACATTGTATTAATATTGAGTTAAGATTAGAAAGAATTAAGCAATTTGAACTTCATCAAGAATTGGAAGAACAAAGAAAACAATTTGAAAACCAAAATGAAAAAAGTAAAAAGAAAAAATACGATAGATTAAGGTAATGTTTAAAAGTTGATATTTATGTTAATTTATATTATAATATATTTATAGCATACCAATAAGTTGCTAATCAATTTAATAGCCTAACGGCAGGAGGACAAAGTTATGACACTTTATAAGAACATTGTATCAACCAGCAAGCCTAGCACAGCCAAAGAAGTCAGAAGTTATTTTCGTGATGATGAACGGATAAAAGGTAAGAGGTTAAAATCTTTTGAAGTTGAACTCGATAATATGGGCACACAGATGGACGACTATACCAACTACCACAATGTAAACGCTAATCATTATGATTTAACAGCAGTCTTCGAATAACATTTCAACTCTCTGTCAAAAAGCTCCTTCCATTTGGGAGTTAACAGAGGCTAACGTAAGTTTCTTTCATTTGGAGACTTACGTTTTTCTTTTTATTTTGTTTCTTTGTCTATCCAAGTAAGAAAATCCTTACTTGCACATTTTATTTCAAAATAAGAAATTTCAGCTGTTTCATAATTATGTATTTTCTTTATTTCATTTTCTATTTCATCAAATAAACTTTCTTTAGTTCTAAATTCTAATTTATATTCGTCACACTGCTCTAATTTATTATTCCACCAATATAAAGATTGAACTTTATATAATTGACTTCCTGCTACAAGTTTCTTTTCTAATAATGTTTCTATTATTTTGTTTGCAATATCTTCTTTATTGCAAAGTGTTGTGACTACTATGTATTTATCCATTTTTTATCTTCTCCTTCTTTTTATTTATTTGAAATATTGAAATAACATTTGCAACAACATTCATAAAATCAAAACATGCTGAAGTATATGATTTTATATATATGTCATAGAAAAGCCATAGTATCATTGTAAAAATAATCAAATATTTAAATTTTATTACATCTTTAATATTCATTAATAAAATATAAGTTATGGTGCTGATTAAAGGCAATAATCCTATAAATCCTAAATTGTTAAAACATAATGATAAAATGGTTGCTAAAATTATCAATATTACTTTTGCAATATTATTTAATTTTTCTTTATAACATAAAATATTCCTAATACAACTTATTGCATTAATTATAGCTCCTGTAATTCCACCTAAAATAATATTACTCAATACAGATAATCCAATTTGTATAGTCTGTGTATATAGTATTTTTTTCTTTTGTTTTAAATAGCCTGAATAAACCATTATGATTGATGCTATTAATGCTACAATATTTCCTATAATTAATTGCATTTTTATATTCTACTCCTCAATAATATATTTTTTTATAACATCTACAACCTCATCATGAACTTTACCATTACTAATTAAAGCTCCTTTTATGCTTTGATCATATCTTTGCTCTTTTCCAAATAAATCAGTTACTTTTCCACCAGCTTCTTCAACAATAACTTTAACGGCAGCGATATCACAATGTTTGTGTTCTGTTCCAGTAAAAATAGTTAAACTATAATCTCCTGAAGCAACACAGCAACTTGCTCTTGTAATACTTCCTATATCATTTAATCTAGTTTTATTTCTTAATTCTTCAAATACTTTGCAAACATTATATTTTGCCTTAGACCACATATCGCAATGACAAACTGTTCTAATATCATCTAAAGCATAGTTATTTACAGATATTTTCTCATTATTTTTATATGCTCCTTTTCCTTTAATAGCTGTATATAAACTATCTGTAAAAGGGTCATAAACTACCCCAACATTTGGAATACCATCAATTACCAACGCTAGTGAAAATACCGCTACTGGTATATGTCTAGCATACATAGCAGTTCCATCAACTGGATCACATACCCATACAAAATTACTTTTTCCAGATTGTTCTTCTTCGCCATCTACTGCATGAGTAGGGTAGTGTTCTTTTACTTTTTCAACTAAGTAAGAATTAATTTCTGTATCTGCCAATGTTACAATTGTTTTATCTCCTTTATAACTAGCACCATTATTTTGATTAAAGTATTTAAGCATTATTTTACCTGCTTGATATGCAATATCTTTTGCAAACTCTAAATATTCTTCCATTACTAATTTCCACTCCTTAACTTTGATACTAATATTTCAGCATTTTTATAAGTTACTGAATTTTCTCCATATCTATTTTTTATATCCTCAAGTCTTTTTATATAACCAACATCATCACCATATTTATCAATTTGCATATCTGCTTTATTTAATATCTCTAAAAATAATGATGTGTATTCTGTATTTATATCTCCATGATAATAGATTTCTTTCCAGTATTTATAATTATTTCTTTTTAATATTTCTCCACCTATATGTTCATGGTCATAATTATTTCCATACTCATAACCAATATCATGATTAAATCCTAATACAAACAAATCTTGTAATTCATCACCATTTAAGTTGTATTCTTTTCCTATTTCAACCATTTTTCTAGCAACAGCTATTGAATGTTTTAATCTATAATTATCAATCATTTTAAACTCCTGAAATACATATATTTATTTTAAATTTACTTATTTAAGACTCTGTATAATAAACTCTGCCATTACTTCGCCAAAACTTTGCCATTATTCTTTTAATTTAAATTTTTTGTTTGGAGATTTTTCACTTGTGCCAACTGTTTCAATAGTATTGTTATCTAGTAATTTCTTTAAAATTCTTCTAACAGTTCTATCTGCAATGTTAGTTTCTTCAATAATTTCTTTAGCACCTATTAAAACATTTCTTTTAATACATTCAATTATTTTTATTTCATTTTCAGAAAGTAATAGTTGTGATTTATCTTTCATTTCTTTTGAGTTCATTAATTCATCAATAGTATCATTTATAATTTTTAGCATAAACTCTATAAACTCTGTTGAATCTCCTGCATTATTGCAGTTTTGAATTGCTTTATAATATTCTTCTTGATTTTTCTTTATCATACTTTCAATAGGTAAGTAAGCAAATGCTTTTTCCCAATGAGATAAAATTGCAGTTTGCCATAGTCTTGCAGTTCTACCATTTCCATCATGAAAAGGATGTATAAAAACAAATTCATAATGAAATATTGAAGATAGAATAAGTGGATTTATTGTATCTTTTACATTATTCATCCAATTAAATAAGTTATCCATTAATTCTGAAACCATAGTATGAGGTGGAGCCATAAATATTTGTATGTCTCCATCAAAAACACCTTCACCATGATTTCTAAATTTACCTGCATCCTTTTCAATTAAGAAGGTTAATATTCCATGCATTTTCTTTAAATCTTCTACAGAGTATGGATTTACTTTATCAATTTGTTCATAAGCTTCATAAGCATTTTTTACTTCTTGTATATCTTTTTGTTCTCCAATTACAGGCTTACCATTTATTACATCTTCAACTTGAAATAGCGATAATTGATTATTTTCAATAGCAAGTGAAGAATGGATTGATCTTATTCTTGACTTTCTTCTTAATTCAGGAAATTTATTTAAATTTTCAAAATAGTTTGCCTCTCCAATTTTTTTCATTATATCTGATACATAATTTAACATTTTATCAGTGATTGTATATGGTGGGTAATTAATATCCATATTTAACCTCCAAACAATATAATTTTATTTAATATAATTATTTTTCTTTTTTCTGTTTTTATTTATATTTTCTCTGTTTCTACATTGTATAGTATCATATTCAGCCTTAATGTTTTCAGCAATAAAAGGCTTACCACAATGCTTACATAGTTTTACTTCTGTCCTTCCAGAAGTTTCATTTAAAAGCAAAATTGTTTCTATTATTTCACTTAAAGACATAAAATTCCATTTAAATTTTATCTGTCCGTCTTCAGCACTATATGAAATATTAGGCTTTTTTAATCTATTTCCATTAATACTTTCTTGATATACTTGTCTTATATCTTCTGATACATCATCATAAAGGTAAGCACAAATTAAGAGTTTCCTATTGTATATTATTGTTGCAAAGTTAATTATCTCTGAAATAGTTTCAGCATAGTTTTTTGAAAAGATTATGTCGTCAAGTCTATCTCCTTCAGTTTGCTTAAAATAGTCATCTAGACCAGTATTTCTATGATAATCATTTGAATCCATTGTATTTGACCAATCTATTTCTGAATCTTTCCAAAAATATTTCTTTTCAAATTCTAATGCACTTATAGAGTTATTATATCCCAAATTAACAGGAAATTCACCATTATCCATAAATTCATAGTTTTCTGGTAAATATCTAAAGTTGCCTATTAATCCGTAGTTATTAACAAACTCAAAAACTAAGTTTTGAAATTTTTCCATTTTGCTTAAAGCCTCAATTGATACTTCTTTATTTCCTAATTTAAACATTTCATTATCAACTGATTCTTTTCCTATTACTAATAAATCCTTTAATATTTGATTTTTTACTTCAAATGGATCATAGGTACTTGGCTTTGCATTTTTGTCAGGGAATATATAAAATTTATCATCTTTCTTTTCAATTATGTACTTGCTGTATTTACACCATTTTGTAGTAAATTCAATTTTTTCTTCTCTAATCATTTCACACCTCATAAAAAAATTTTATAAAATTTTATAAAACTAGTTGACTTTTATAAAAATATATTATATATTTGTAATAGTTAAGTTACTTATTTATTACAAAACAGTAATTCATATTAACTATATTATGCAAATAAGACATAGTTATTATGACTTATCTATAATAATTATATAATTTTTTTAAAATAATGTCAATAGATGGTAACTTTTCAAAATACACAAACGAAAGGAGGAATGCTTATGAATACAACGAAGTTAAAAGAAAAGCCTATGCCAATAATTTATACAACAAAGGATATTTGCAAAATGTTTCATATTGGTAGAGTTAAATGTTTAGAGCTATTTCACAGAGCTGATTTTCCAGCACAGAAATATGGCAGAGGTTTTGGAATTGAGGCAAATGCTTTAACAAATTATATGAGCTCTAGACACATTATTTGTTAAAAAAAGAGATTTAGAAATGGCACTTCTAAACCTCATTTAAACCACATGGGAATGTCTTCCTATGTAAATTATCTAAAACTATTATAGCATAATTGAATAAAAAATTGCAAGACATTCCCTTTAAAATTTATGAAGGGAGCATAAAATGGCTAAGAAGAAAGATTTTGTCGAAGGTATCGACTATGTAATAACAATAAGAAAACGAAAGAAATTTATAAAGAATCCAAAGAAAAATATTTGTCCTATATGTGAAAATTGTAATCATAAAAATTTATGTTTGAATAGAAGAAATAAAGAAACTATGGAAAGGTGCAATAAGTGCAAGAATTGTAGTGATTGTGATAATTGCGATAAATTCCACTTTTACAATGAGTATGAAGGAAGACTATTAAAACTAGGAATAAATGCTAATACAGGAAAAGCTATTAGACAATCTTTTTCTGGTAAATCAGAAGAAGTTGTTTTAGAAAAGTTAAGAAAGCAATTTATAAAGAATAAAGAAGAAGGAATAAAAGAAACAATTTATACACCAAACGAAACTTCTATACTTGAACTTGCGAATGAAATTGAAGAAAATAAATTCAAACTTTCTAAAACACATGGCTCAGGATACAATAGAAATATGCAGACAATAAAAGCTTGTAGTGCATACAACTTTATGTTTAAACCAATTCAAAATGTAACAAGAACAGATATTGAACGATTTTTACAAGCAGAAAAGCATAAATCTAATTCTTCTATTTCAAAGGAATATGCTATTATCAAGAATGCATTTGCACTAGCTTATAAAAAGCATTTAATTGATAGAGATATTGCACTAGATTTTAATATAGATCCAGTAGAAAAACCTAAAAGTGAAAAACAAGATAAAGATGTTGTTGCTTTTACAATAAGAGAAGAATATATGCTTATTCAATATATTAACTCTCATTATAATGAATACAACAATATGGTTTTGTTAGCACTATATACAGGAATGAGAATTGGTGAAGTTTTAGCATTAACAATTGATAACTTTGATTTTGATGAAGATTATGGAACAATTAATGTAAATAAAACATTAACTAAAACCAAGAGTGGAAAAATAATAGTTGGAAAAGTAACTAAAACTAAAAAGGGTAAAAGAAATTTGCATTTAGATAAAGTTTCAAAAGAAGTTGTACTAAAAGCAATAAAAGAAATGAGACCAAATAGTAGAAATTTATTATTCTATCGTAAAGAAGGAAGAATATATTATCCTAGCCAAGTAAATAGTGCATTTAAAAGAATTTGTAAAAATGCTGGAATAAAAGTTATCACAGTTAAACACAAAAAGAAATCTAAATCAAAAGGAATTCACTATGTAAACGAAAAGACAAGTGAAGCACATACTCATATGTTAAGACACACATTTGCAACTAGATGTATTGAGGCAGGTATGGATTTAGCAACACTACAAAAAGTTTTAGGACACGAAAACATTCAAACAACAATAGATATTTATGGAGATATATTTGATTATCATCAGAAAAATCAAATGTACAAATACACAGAGTATATGGACAAAATGAATGAAAAATATGAAAAAATACTAGAAAATAACAAGATAATCGAAGTAGAATAATAATAAATAATTGAATAGAAAATGTTTCCCGACAATGTCGGGACAAAAGTAAGAAATTTTGAAACACTTGATATTAAAGGAAAAGATAGTAATAAAAATTTGCTCATCTGCACCAATGACGTTTCTGTTCGAACTAAATTGAACAGATAGATATGAAAATCAATCAGTAAAATGGTTGATTTTTTTGTTTACAAAAAATCATGATACTTTTTTGTTTGTATTAAATTACAATTATTGCCTAGTAAAGCTCCGAGTTATGATGGTACGTCATAACTCATAGGGGGTTAGGACTTATGGCAGAGCTAAAGTTCTCTGCTTCGAAGAAATTTCTAGATGTGTGAAGTTTTTTAAAAGAAAATGAATTAAAAAAATCATTTGCTACTTTTACACTACTTTTTTATATTTTTGATTGAAAGATTCTCTGTAATATTATATAATTTGTATAATAAAGAGTAGATTATATATTTTAATAAATCACAAAGGAGATAAAGTAGTGAATGAAATTGCCGTTGTAGAGGACTCAAGAGAGTTTTTGAAAAAAATAGTATATAATATAAGGTATGGAAGAAAATTTAAAAAATTTAATATTGATAAAAGTTTTTCTGATATATTAATAGGTAGAAGTAAAGACTCAAATGAAAGAGAAATTTTTCATCTTATTAGTAAAAGCCAAAATCAAGAAGACTTTGCAAATAATATAAAAAAATATTTAAAATCAAAAGAAAGAAGTACTTATGCAAGTGTATTACTAATAGGTAATGTTACTGGAAAATATGTCTTTAATGATTTTTATTATAAGTCTGTTAAAGGATTAAATATAGATGCTTTTTCAAAAGAGAATCAAGAATTATTACTGGAACTGAAATCACATTTTGCTGAATATATTATAAATAATAATAAACGTAAAAATACGTTTGCAGAAAGAATAGAAGTTGGAAAATCAAGTATGAAAGATTTATCACAAGATATAAATGAAGCCGAATTAGTTGAAGATTTTGAAAGAATTTTAAATGGAGATGAAACAAACGATAGTTATTCTAAACCCAAAATAATAGCAGAATATTTAATGAAGACAATTGGAATATATTCAAAAGATGATATAAAAAATAATTTTGACTTTATTTTATATGATATAAATAATTCTGATACTAATAGTTTAGATGACAGAAGAAAAAAATATTTACTGCATAGTAGTTTATCAAATAATCAGTTAAGAAAAATAGATGAGCTAAGTATTTTAAAACAAAGATTGCAAGGGATAAGTGGAAAAGAAGCTGAACAATTGTTATCAAGATTAAATGGAATAGAAAATGCTTTGGATGAAAATATCTCCGAGTTAGAAGACATTTATGGAGATTATGAGGTGTTATATAGACAAGACTTAATTGATAATTTGTATATGCCTAAAGAAAATGTTACAGTTATAGAAAATTATGAAGAATTAAGACCTCAATTAATTCATCAATTTATAAGAAATCCAGAAAAATTTAGAGATATGGAGATTGAAAAAATTAAAGAAAAAATTATTTCTGAAAGAACAAATGGAAATGATAGTGAAGAATTAACAGATGATGAACAAAAGAGATTGAACAAATTGATAAATCAAGTAGATGCAAATCTTGACCAATATAAAGTAAATTATACAACAGATGGAAGAGGAACATCATATACTGATTCTTTAGGATTTGATAGTTATCATTCAGATACAAGTAATCAAATATCTGCATCTGTATTTGAAGGAAAAGAATTTATTAATTCTTCAGCTGTTGGAATTATTGGAATAGGATTTAGTAAAGAAACATTAACATCAGAAGCAATTGCAATATCTTCAAATAGTTATAAAACAACTAATAAAGGACTTAATAATTTAGAATACGATGAAGAAAATGAATTTAAAGAAATGAGTTCACCTTTTTCAGAACTATTAAAGGCAAGAGGACAATCAGAAGTTGTTATGCACAGAAGGGGAATGGATTTTGATACTAAGGCAAGTTATATATTTGCAACAATAGATAGTTCTAATTCAAAACAAACTAATGAAATAATGAAACAAATAGAACAGATTAGAGAAAAAGAAGGTTTAAAAGTTGTAATATATGATATATATAAAATCAGAAAATCTTTAGAGCAAAGTAAACAAGAGCAACAGGAAAAAGAATTTTAAATGGACATAGGGACGGGACATTTTGATATTAATGCTCCGCCCCTATTGGCTTAGTGAGCTTTGATCTGATTTCAATCCCACTTTTTTCATTTTTAAATTCATTCCTCTCCTGTTTAATAATTCCTACAATCAAATTTATTATAACAATAAACCTTTCTATTTGCAACAAAAAATCGACATTTTTTGTCGAATTTTTGTTGCCAAACTTAGGAATTTTTTCTATTCATTTCAAAAAGGCTATAATCCTTGCATTTGTAGGGTTTGATAGTTCTAATCTTCTAATTAT
>X120_Alpine_Shrew__coassemble_406_pt1 | contig 12784 bp, 16 predicted proteins | sample X120_Alpine_Shrew__metabat2_high_PE_003 | metagenome-assembled genome bin X120_Alpine_Shrew | reverse complement strand
TTTTGTACTAGCGAAGCGATGTACAAGAAATCCAGAGCAAATTTTTTGCTCCGAATATTGTGGCATTTTTTGGTGTCCAATATTCGCCAGCTTGGTGTTTTGACACCGTTTTCGCTGTTTAGGGAAAAATCCCTAAGACCCTTTTAGCCCGCTGGGAGATGTTTTTTTGATAACTTTTTTGATAGAAAGTGGAGCAATTTTTACTCCACTTTCGTTAAATTTTTTAATCATAATTATAGTCGATTTCCTCATCATTTTTCTCAACCTCAATTATAATTTTTCTATCAAAAAATTCCTTTATTGCATCTATTTCTATTGGTGGTTCTCCATACCAATCTTCGGCTTCTTTTACACTATCCCACCAAGTAAGTCCTTTATGATTATTGTACTCAAATAGAAATACATTCTCATCTTTTCCATTTATCCTAGCAAGATGTTGCCAGTCTGAATATTCAGTATCATTATTTAAAATTTCTATCAATCCACAATCATTTAAAAAGTTTTTAAATTTATTAAATTCTTGCTCATTTGTTACTTTTAAAACATTAGTACCTGATAAAAATTTAATCCAATCATAATTACAAGTTTTCAAATTTCTACCTCCATTTCATTTATATTTTGTTTTATATTTTTTTCTCTTAATTTTTCATAAAATTCATATATAGATTCAATGTTTTCTGACACAACTTTTATACTATTCCAAGCACTTGTATCTATTTCAATTTTAGAGTCATTTTCAAAAGTTACTGTAGTTAAATATTTGCCATCCGAAATACCATCTTCTGTATAAACATCAAGATAATATATATCTAAACTATTCAATATTTCTTTATACATTGAAGATAGTTTATATAATCCCTCATCTTTATCACTACCATAATTCATTAGATCTTTTATATCATTTTCTCTAAAATATTTTATTACTTCTGAAAGGCATAAATCAGTAGAAGTTTTATAATCCATCATAAAATCCTCATAACTCAAATTACCCTCTGCTAAATAAATTATATTAGGGATAAAATCATTATTAGATTTTGAATATAACCCTACTTCATTTTCATCATAATCTATGTCATTTGTTTCAAAATATAGATGTAATGTATTTTGAAAATTCTCTAATTGTTCCAAAGAAAAGTAATCAAAGAAATCAAATATTTCTTCATCTGGAACAGCATATTCTTCAATTAAAGGAAATTGGTCTTTTACCATAAATGCAAATCCAATTTTCTTTAATTCTTCAAATGAAATATAATAATCCCAATTACCTTTTTCATCAAATAATGCCAAGTCATTTAAGTCTTGACATATATCTTCATAGATTGCAGAATCATATACATCTTTATAACAACTATATTCATAAATGTTATATCCACTATCTAAATATTCAGTATAATTAGATTCATTAATTTCGCCATTTTCTTTTAAATTGATATACTCATCATCTATAAAAATATGTAATATTTTATTATCTTTTTCTAGTAACATTTCTTTTGATGTACTATCAACATATTTTTTGCATATACTATTATAATCATTTTCGGTTAATTTGCTTTTATCTACCATAAAATCCTCCCTTTTTGAACAAAAAAAGATATTGCTTAACCATACATTTCATCAGCAATATCTTTCTTATCATTTTCATTTTCAATTTCTTCATCCCATACTTCTGCTGCAAAATCTTCATCAAGTTCTGTTTCAAATTGTTCTAATCCATTTTCATAGGTTATCATTCCATTGTTATAATTAGAATAACATTCATCTGCATATTTTATTTCAATAAATCTATTAGGAAACATCTCTGAAAGTTTTTCAAATATTTCTTCTGGAGTAGCCCAAGCAGTATAGAAAATCATTGTTGTTTTATTGCAGGAAAAATCTGATGCGTTCCATTTTGTACCCCAATTATCTATTCTCCAATTATACCAAGATGTATAACCATATTCTTTAATATTATGAATATACATATCTCCTAATTCTTCTAAATTAGTAATATTCAAATCTATTTCATATTCTGTCGGTTTAAAATCTTTTGCAGAATCTTGTATGTTATCAAAATGACCTAACTTCTTGAAATTCTCTAGTTCATTCCAATAATTTTTATAAATAAAATTAGATGCACCTTGTAAGATTTCTTTAATTTCTTTTTTTGTTTTTGCATCTTTATTTATATAAGCATAATAAATTGCTCTATCTGTAATACTTCCATCTGGCAAATCCAATGTTTTTGGCATAGGAATTATTTTATTAAAGTCTAAAACTCCATCTGTGAAGCATTTTTCTTTTATTTTATTCATTGTATCTTCTGATACATTTACAATATTTTTTACCCAATTCGGCATAGCAAATCCTCCTAATAATCATAATTTACATCATCATTACTTTCTTCTTTTTCAAGTAAGAATGATGGTGGTTCAAATCCATTTTGTTTCATAGCATCTACAATATTTATATCTTTTGACATATATAAATCTCTTTCTATAGTCATCCCAAATGGTAATTTAATGTCTTGTAATTCTGATAAAGAAACATAACCAAATTCAGCCATTTCATCATCTCCAAGATTACAATATCCATACATTTCATAATCACCATTTTCTAATTTATCTGCTTCTGTAATAAGCCAAGTACCTGCTCCAACAGGATTAAAGAATTTTGCTATTACTTTTGCATTTCCTCCTAAATTTTCTTGACTTCCAATAGGATTTTTTTTAAAAATTTCTTCTAATTCTTTTGTCAACAATTTCATTGTTTTACACCTCATTTCTTTTTTATAATTCGTAATCCATATCATTTTTTTCTGGTATAGTCTTATCTATTCCTGTCGCTAAATTCAATCTGTCAATATGTATTTCTTTATCAATTTCTTTATCAAAACTCTTTCCAGTATTATTTATACACTCATCATAATCTGTAACCATTATTTGATTAGGCTTTAAAATGTAAGTTCCATTTTCACAAATAATTTCTAAATTTTTACCTGACAAGTTTTTAATATAATTACTATCACTTGTATATATGTATTGTTTTCTTGAATCTCTAAAAAAATTATATTGATTTTTCTTCTTGTAATAATGAAAATATTTAATACCTTTGTCATCAATATAAGGTTGTTTTTGTTCAATAGCTTTATAAAACATTACTTCATCATTGTAATTGTGATGTGTTTTATCAAATGCCAAAACAAAATTTTTAAAATCCTGTAATGTTTCAACTTTTTCAAAAACTTTCATTATATCTTTACCGTAACAATCAAGTCCCATTCCACCATTAAATTCTGTAGATTTCCAAACCTCATTATCTTTTGTAATCACAAACATTGTTCCTCTATGCAATTTCTCCACCTCCTAAATATCAATATCTTCTATGCCAGTTTCTTTGTCATATTCATTCATCAATTTATCAAATTGTGCTTTTAATTCTGTATGTTCTTCAATTAATTTTTTTTGTAATTCTGAATATGGAGAATGTTCCATTTCTCCTTCTAAATTGCCAGCTTTTCGTTGTTCATTTCTAACTGCTATTCCAGCTAAGTATGCACCTGCATAACCAATATTTGAGAATCTAGGTTCATTCTTAAAATGGTTTAAAAGTTTGTCATCTTCCTTTGTTAATTCCTTAAAATCAATAGTTAGTTTATGGATTCTTTCTAATATTTTTTCAGCTTGCATATTATATGAATTTTCTAAATTCTTTTTTAAGTCTGTAATATTAAGTTGGTATTCTAAATAGTCAATTACTTCATCTATTGACTGTGCATCTTCATCAAAATAACCTGAAAGCCATATAAAAGCTAAATTATTACCTAAAGAACCTTCTTTAACTGTTCCAAATATTCCATCTGTAAGTGTATTTAAAGCACATTCTGGTTGCCAACTTTCTCTTTCTTCAATTATTTCATCTGCTTTTTCATTTATTCCTAAAGCAATGCAAGCCGTATCCATTCCAATATCTGTTTCTTTTAATTTAATACCTTTTAGATAACTAATTGTACCATTTTCTTTTAATTGACTTAATCGTTTATCTTTATATAAAAATAAAAAGAACTCAGTTCCTTTTGCATCATATTTATCAGTTATTGGTGTACTAACTGGATAGATGTCTATATCAACGAACCAATCCTTTTCTTTAATATTGCTTCTTTCATATCTACAAGTTACATCATTATCATAAGTCGGATCTGAAATAACAATATGGTTTAAATCTTTAATTTTTCCATTATATCTCAAATTATAATCCCTCTCTTTCTTGTTATTACATTTCTACTTCACAATTTTCAAGTTCATTGTTGTTTATTGATTTTGCCTCTATTACTTTTGATGTTGATTCTATTTCTATATTTAATTTTTTTGCTAATTCTTTTATTTGTTCTGAATAATCAAAACTAATAAATTCTTCTAATTCAGACCCTGTCATTTGTTTTGCATTTTCTAGGATATAATTTATATTGCTTATACATATTTCAACATCTTCTTTATCTAAATATTCAGAATTTTGCCAATCTTCAAAATCCCAATCCATATATTTTTCTGGAGATAAAATTTGCATATCATAATCTGTAAAACAATATTTTACATTTCCTTTTTCATCAACATCTATAAATAATTTTCCATCATTATTGTCTTGTGCATGAAATATATAATCATTTATTTCATCTAATCCATAATACTTTGATGTGTATTCAACCCATTCTTTTAATATATCTGTGCTAAGAGCAACATCTTTCATATCAAAGTTTACATCAAAGATTTTATTAATTCTTTCTTTGACTGTATCACTTGAAAGGTATTTAGCAGAATCTTTAATATATTCAATTCCATACCTTGCACGAGAGATCATTCTTTCTGCAAAATTCCATTGAAAATATTTTGCAATTAATGTAGGTTTTTCATTATAGTCATCTTTTATTCTTATATATATTTGACTTCTTTGACCCATTTTTCTTCTCCTTTCACTTAATATTCATAATCTAATTCATCAAATTTGACATCTAGGTTATGTTCAATGTTATCTTTCATTTTTTCAAACATTTCTGTATTTTTTTCAATAGCAACTGCATTTCTACTCTTGTTATAACAAGCAATTACAAAGTTTCCACTACCAGCATATTGGTCCAATAATGTTTCATACGGTTTTGATATATAATCAATTATTTCTTCTATTAATTCTACAGGCTTTTCAGCCTCCATTACTTTATCTTTTATATTTTTAGGTTGGTAATCAAATGCTGCAGGAAGCATTCCATTTGTACCTTTCATATAACATACATCAAGGTTGTTTTCTTGTAACATATCTCGAATTTCATAAGAAGATTTACCTTTTACATCTAAATTATTTTCATTTGCTATTGCTAAATTTTTTTTCGCATCTAATTTAAGATTTCTAGGTTCTCCATTTGAGAAAATCATTACATCTTCAACATTTTTACTTTTTCTTCCTGTGTTAGCAATGAAATTGCCTTTCTTCCAGGGGACTTTTGCAAAATATTTGAATCCATTTTCTTGTGCAAGTTTCTTTATTTCATATAGATAATCAAAGTTTACTTCGGATTCTTCTGGTAAAAATTCGACAAGGAATGCACCATCTTTTAGGACTCTTTGCTTTTCTTTAAAGTCTTTACTTTCATATCTAAAAAGTTCAAATGTAGCAAATTTTCTATTTCCTCCAGTTAGAGCCTTTTGTAAATTATAGGGATGATCGGTTATAATTCCATCTATGGACTTATCTTTAATCATAGACAAATCTCTACCATCACCATTTATAAGAAGGCAAGTATTATCCTTCCCCTCTATTTGCCTTGTAACTTTATAAACTCCACGAGATATTTTAGTAAATATACCTTTTTCAACGCCCTCGTAAATTCTTGCTCTAATAGATTCATTATTTACTTGCATATTTTTAACATTTTTCACAAGATTAGTAGCATCTTGTATTGAGAATTTTTCCTCATCTAAAAAATACTCAAATAAATTCATTTGAATTGTGTTATCCATAAGAATCCCCCTTTACATAGCAATATCTAAATCAAAATCATTTGACTTTTGTTGTTCCTTTAATTGACTAATTTCTTGTTTAAGTCTTTCATTTTCTTCAATTAAAAAGCCTTTTGTCATTGTTTGTATAGGTTCAGAATTATATTCTTTAGCAATTTTATTTATTTTTTGCATACAAATATAATCTTTTTCTGTAACAATGATATGATCGATTAATTCAATATTAAATACATCTAATATTTGTTTAGTAACATTAGTTAAATGTAAATCTGATGCACTTGGTTGTATGCTATTTGAAGGATGATTATGTACTAATATAACTTTATCACTAGCAGAAAATAAGGCAGTCCTAATAATTTCTTTTGTGTCTATTACAACATTACAAGTAGAACCAATACCTAATAGACTAATATTTCTTATATGATTTGCCCTATCTAATCCAATAAATAAAAGATGTTCCCTCATTGCATTTCTAATTGCTTGAACATCTTTTAATTCAACAACATCACTCGAACTTTTTAATTGTATTTCTTCTTCAATGTTTTTTTCTGGTTTATCAATTATATTTATTTCAAGATTCATATTCATTTCTCCAGTCTATGTCATTTCTATAGTATCTTCATCTAATGATATATTTGAATTTTTATCTTCAAATAATTCCATTTTTATATTTTGTAAATGTTCGTATGTTTTTGGATTATCAAATCTTTTAGAGAGTTTATCAATATACTCATATATAAGAGTTTTTGTCATGTCATATCCATATTCTTGTATCATTTCGTGTATTGATATATCCCTTCTTTGTTCTTCGTTATATTCAACACTACCATCTGCAGAATAACAAGTATATACACAATTTAGTTGTGTTTTACCATCTTTCTCTAAATCAGACCAAAAAACTTCTTTAGGACTATATTTATGTTTTAGCCTATTGTCATATAGTTTGAAAAAGCCATTTTTTTCACATAATTCATCTATATAGTCATCCCTAACAAGTTCAATGTCCTCAATGTTTTTATTAAATCTTTGTAGAAATTTAACTATATTTTCTCTAGTATATTCAACATCTCTAAAACTCTTTCTGTCATATTCATTAAATTCTGCAGTATAATTTTTATAATAATCTTCTGGTATATCAACTCTAAAACATGCTCCTACCCAAATGTAATTTTCATAAGGATATTTATAAGCATACTCAGATTTAGATAAATTTGTATGTTGTATATTAGGGCTGTGTCCTTCTGATATTTCAATAAATAAAAATTTACCATCTTCTGTAGGTATAATTGCATTAATTCTATGATTTAAAGTTTCATCAATATCCATTCCCATTTTTACCATCTTTATTTTCACTTTGCATCCCTCCTCTAAAAATAATTACAATTAAAAAAGAGAGTAGGTATGCCAGAACAACAATACCTACTCTTAAAATCATATTCTCAAAACATATTGCAAACATAAGTAATTGAGAGAATATTATAATACTTAATATAATTTTTAATATATGCTTTATCATATAACTCCTTATTTTAATCTACCAAATCCATAGAAATGACTTCCATTCCACCATCCATTTTGATATTTTCTAATTCTAACACCACTTGGATTGCTACCTGTATCAATAACCCATTCTGCAGTTTCTCCATTTATAGTTAATTCACCCATGTAAATTCCAATGTGTGATATGCTTCCAGGTTCTCCAGTATCGTATGTATCTTTTAGGAATATTAAATCACCTGCTTGTCTATCATTTACATTTACAGGATTGCAATGATATTTATAAATTCCTTGTGCTCCAGTATTTGGAATAGTTTTTATTCCAGTATGAGCAAGACAATGAATTACCCATGAAGAACAATCATAATAATCCATACATTCATCATACTTCAAGTTGCTATGGTCCATTAAATACCTTTTACCAGCATTCTTTAAGAATTCATCATAAATTGCTTGTAAATGTTCATCATCAATGGTTACATACGAATAAGCATAAGTATCTTTAAACCTTGAACTAAATAGATCAAAAAAATAATTTGATTTATATAACAAACGAATTTGCTCTATTTCATCATCTGTAAATGCCTTTTGATTGGAATCATAGGACAATTTCTTTTTCTTTTTATATCTATTTATTTTATCAAAATGGCTATTACACCATGATAAATAATCATCTAAAGATGGATTTGCTACTACTTTTTTAGTTTCTGTTACAGTTTCCTTTTTTGTTGTTTTGTTGCCATTTTCATCTGTTTCTTCTGTTTCCTTTTCATAGGTATAAGTTTCTTCTGAGATTTTTTCAAATAAATCTGCTTTTTTAAATTCTTCTAATAATTCCTTTTCTGCAGAATCATAAGTTAAATCTCCATTTAACATTTGTAAAATAGATAATGGAGCTCTCCAGTTAATCATTCCTTTACCATCTATTGCACCATCAACTATTTTACCCTGATTATAGAATTCAACAGTAGATTTGTTATATTCCTCTTGTGTTGTTATCATATAATCCTCATAATCATTTTTAGTATCATCAGACATACCTAATCCAAAGAAGCTACAAAAAGCAGCAATAACCACGATTATAATTATTACTGGAGCAATTTCTGGTAGCATAGCAATAATCATTTTTACTACACTCATTACTAATTTTGCAAGTAATTGTACTATTTTTAATAATAATTTTGTTGCACCTTTTACTGCTTGTTTTCCAGTTGTTTTAGCAATTTTTGTTCCAGTTTTAACAAGGATATTGGTAGCCTTTTTTGTTGCTTTATTAGTAATTTTATTAGCAACTTTCTTAACAGGCTTAGTCATTATTCTACTAGAAGATTTTTCAAAAGTTTTGATTCCACCCTCATTCATTCCTGTAGAAATTGTTTTTCCAGTTTTAATCATTCTATTTGCAGAATTATTGACAAATTTTGCACCTTTAATAACAGTTGCAATCCTTTTAGGAACTTTAGAAACATTTTTAGTAGAACCATCTGTAACTTCTGCATTTTCTGTTATTTCTTCTTGGTCCTCATCATTTCCTAATACATTGGTATCTAATTGTGTTTTTATCCTACTTGTTTTGTTTATAGTAGTCTTTTTATTTGTTACTGTTTGAAGTTCATCATATTCATCAACTTTTGTTTCTAATTTGGTATATTTTTGTTGCTCTACACTTGTTTCTTCCATAGAATTATCCACATTTGTTTCTAATCTTGTGGAAGGTGCATCAGCATTTGCAATTTTATTTAATTCATTTGCATACCACTTGTTTATTTGATTTGCAGCATCTAAAGCTGCATTTGTTCCTTTATGTGCATAATCAGTATAATTATTTAAAGAAGATGAAACATCTTTATTTACACCATTATTTTCATTTGCCATAAACAAAACCTCCTATGCAGCATTTAGTTGAATATTAGAAGTTTGATTTAATTCATAAATATATGAATCTTTTGAAACCTGATTTCTAAATGCAACTATATCTTCGCCATAAACAATTAAGCCTTGACCTGCTGGAGAATCGATAACATATTTTGATTCTTCTTCGCTAATATTAAATATTTTACAGATAACTGGCAAATCAAGAGGCTTTTGTTTTAATAACATAGCAAATTCTGAATTAGATAAAATCTTGCATCCTTGCTCACTTTTAATTACATCTGCAATGTTCTGTGTAATAATAGTTGGAATCGCATTTTCCTTTCTACCTGTCTTATAAATTCTAGCAATATAATCAGCAGAATATTGATTTGCAAGTAAAATATGGAACTCATCAATGAATATCCATGTATGCTTTCCTAATGTTTTATTTCTTTTCAGCCTATTCATAATGTGTTCAAGGATTACCAAATATCCAGTTGTTTGAATACTACGAGGAAGTTCTGAAATATCAAAAGAAATGAATCTGTTTTTTATTTCAACATTCGTTTTCTTTGAGAATATATCCATACCACCTAATACATATCTTTCAATAACTAAGGCAAGATTTTTTGCTTCTAATTCTGGTTGCTTTAATAATTCTTCATAAAATTTTATAAAGTCAGGTTCATACCTTTTATCAAAATTATGTATTTGATATTCTTCATAGATATTTTTGGTACATCTATCTACTAAAGTTTTTTGTTCTCCAGTTAGTCCATTACTTGAAACAATGGATTCTATAAAAGCAAGTGAAAACTCTATTTTACTATTAAGAGCATCCTCTCCTTTCTCATATTGCAGAGAACTATCAAATGGATTAATAAATGTATTTGATGATGTGCTAATATTTAAAGTTTGTCCGTTAAATGCTTTTATTAATGGAATATACTCTCCTTGTGCATCTATTACAATTACTTCATCTTGTGGGTATCTAAGTAAAACCTGTTCTATCATAAGTTTTACCGAAAACGATTTTCCAGCTCCAGATGTTGCAAGAACACAACCATTTCCATTTAAAAGTTTCTTTCTATCACAAAATACTGGATTTTTAGAGACAAGATTTACCCCATAATATAATGAATCAGAGTGCATTAAATCTTTTGTGTTAAATGGAACATTGGTTGCAGTAGATTCTGATGTTAACGATCTTTGAATTTGTAATTTGTTCCATCCAAAAGATAAACAATTTTGAACACCCTCTAACTGTTGCCAATCTAAATTGTATAATCCAATAACACATTCATCAGCAATACCTTTTACAGCTTTTGTAGCTTTATTTAATTCCTCTAAAGAATTAGCTTGAATACAAATAAGCATATTATTTGTAAATAATTTTTGCTTTTTCTTTTGTAAGGCATCTCTAAGTCCTTGTGCATCTCTAATTGAATCTTCCAACTTTTCATCTTTTACAGCTTCATAAGTGTAATTATTTTTATTGGCTTTCTTGATTTTTTCAAGTCTTTCCGTTTTCATTCCACTTATTTTTTTATTTACCATTTTAATTACTTTAGCTGGATTGGTTGGAGTTATATTTAAGGTGGTTATAATATTAAAATTTTCTAGTGTTGTTATTCTGTTATAAAATCTAGGAGTTACTGAACGAGGCAATTTACTTACATATAAAACTCTAATATATTTTTGATTTCCTATATTGATATAATTTTTTTCTCTAAAAGATACATCTTCTTTTGGAGCAAGTACATCATAAATCGTAAGATTATTCTCTTTAGAGTAATTTATAATGTTATTTATGCCATTATCTTCTTTTAAATTGATATTAAAAGTATTGTAAAGACTTGTTAATCGTTCCTCAACACTAACTTTTCTTATTTTAGATTTTAGCTCTTTGAATTTTTCTTCTGTTCGTAATTGATATTGTAAAAAAATATCCTGTGCTTCTTTATAACTTTCAGCAGTTGTTGTTATTACAACTTGCCTTGTTTCGCACAAGATTTCTTCTTTATCTCCCAAACAGTTTTCAATTAATTCATTTAATTCTTTAGCAATCTTATTTTCATTTTCAGTTAATGAATCCTCATTATATACATATTGTTTTTTATAATTCTGTGTTTTTACTGGATTACCAAAGCAGATTACTTGGATATGATCGCTATAATTAAAAGAATGTAAGTATTCAACCCATTTTAAAAAGATGCTTTCCTGTTCTTCGTAATTTGCCTTTGAAAATGATATATCTTGATATTCAAAGCAAACAGAAAAATGGTTTTCATCTAATTGAAATATTGAATTATTTTCATTGAAGCCTTTAAAAAATACTCTCATTATTTGTGGAGTAGTTTTAGGCTTAGCAATTTTATTTGATTTATATTTTTTTAGTAATTTACTAAAAAAGCCTTCTTTTTTTGCTTTTGTTTTACTTTTTTTATCTTTTTTTACCTTAGGCAAAATCATTCCTCCTTTTCATCATTTAGAAGGTCAGGAACATAGTACCATTTACCTTCTGTTAAATTTTTAAACATTCCTGTAAAAGTTTCTTGACCTACTGAAGGTTGAACTTTTAATCTTCGCTTATAGATTGTATATAAATCAACTCTTGTATCTAAAAGAGGATGCTTGTTATTAAAAACTCGCATCCACTTTGCATTAAAACAATCTAAATAATACTTTAAGAATGTTCTTTCCCATTCTGTTAAATCCATATATTTTTACCTTTCTAGCAACTTCAATAATAATTCTTGTTGCTCTTTAGATAATGATGATAATTTTTTAGTTAATTCATCATTAGTATTATTTTTAATTTCAGTTACTTCTTTATTTTCTACTTTTGGCTCATTTACTTTATATTTTTTTCTAGCCTTTTCAAGTATTTTTTCCTGTTTTTGTTTTTTCTTCATTTCTTTAATTTCTAATTTATTTTTTTTGATTTCTTCCTTACTTAGTCCAGCATTCTTTTTGCCTTTCTTTTGATGTAATTTTTCAAATTCACTATCAGTCATATAGTGAATAGGTTTAGCAAAAATAAAATAATGTCTAAACCAATATGGAAGAATTTTTTCTGCTGGTAGTTCGTGAATTTTTACAAATCCTATAAAGCCTAAAACACCAGCAATAGCAATAATGATATAGCTTGTAGGTTCTTCACCTATTTTATCCTTTAATATCAAATAAGTTGGAATAACTATACCTGCAATTAGAATAGCAAAAACCCATTGCCTGAAATTGAAGAAATATATTTTTTCTTTGTAGTCTTTAATTTCATCAAAGACTGTTATTTCTAATTCATCCATCTTCTAATGACCTCCTGTTAACTTTTCTGCAAATTGGCTTCCATACTGAATTACAGCCAAATACATACCATTTAAGAAAAGCATTGCAGCTATTGTTGAAATTGCATTTGTTGAACCTACTGTACTACTTAAACC
>X120_Alpine_Shrew__coassemble_396_pt1 | contig 13421 bp, 13 predicted proteins | sample X120_Alpine_Shrew__metabat2_high_PE_003 | metagenome-assembled genome bin X120_Alpine_Shrew | reverse complement strand
AACATAATATTAAGCAAATTAGTGAAAACGCGGAAGAAATACAAAATACAAATGTTACGAATGAACAAACAAATACAGATATTAATAATCAAGTAAATGAAGAAATGAACACTATAATTAACGAATAATAAAAGAACATAGAATTAGAGGTAATAAAATGCAAAAATCAAAAGTAATTGTAATAGGAGGACCAACAGCATCAGGAAAAACAGCTTTATCTATAGAATTAGCTAAAAAAATAAATGGAGAAATTATATCAGCAGATTCTATGCAAATTTATAAAGATATGAATATAGGAACAGCAAAACCTAGTGTAGAAGAAAGAGAAGGAATTAAACATTATTTATTAGATTTTGTAAGTCCGGAAGAAAGATATAGTGTTGCAGATTATAAAATACAAGCAAAGAAATCAATAAAAGAAATAATAGAAAAAGGAAAAATACCAATTGTAGTAGGCGGAACTGGATTATATATAGATTCTTTAATATATGAGATTGAATATCCAAAATTAGAAATAGATTTAAAATATAGGGAAAAATTAGAAAAAAAAGTAGAACAAAACGGATTAGAAGAATTATATAAAGAAGCAATGAAAATTGATCCAGTTGCTATGGAAAAAATTAGTATAAATGATAAAAAACGTATATTAAGAGTTTTAGAAATATATCATCAAACAGGAAAGAAAAAATCTGATTTAGATAATGAATCAAGAAAAGAACCGGAATATGATTATAAATTATTTACAATAACAATGAATAGAGAAATACTTTATGATAGAATGAATAAAAGAGTAGATTTGATGATTGAAAATGGATTAATTGAAGAAGTTGAGAAATTATGTAAAAAATACAAGAAATTTCCGACAGCAATGCAAGGATTAGGTTATAAAGAAGTAGTAGAATATTTAGAAGAAAAAATAACAAAAGAAGAAATGATAGAAAAAATAAAACAAGAGTCTAGAAGATATGCAAAAAGACAATTGACATGGTTTAGAAAAAATAAAAATAATATTTGGCTTGATGGAACAGACAAAATACAAAATAATATTAACATTATTTTGAAGGAGATAAGAAAAAGTGAAACAGGAGAAAAAGTTAAATAAAAATAAATATATAATTTTTTCAATAATAGTAATTGCAATACTAACATATTGCGTTTATATGATATGCAGTTTAATTATAAAGCCAACAGATACATTTGTAGTAGAAAATGGTAAATTATCTTTTGAAGAAACAAAACAAGGATATATTATAAGAGATGAGACTGTAATAAAAGGAGAAAACTATAAAAACGGAATAAACCAAATAAAAACAGAGGGAGAAAAGGTAGCAAAAGGTGAAGCTATTTTTCGTTATTATACTAGTGGAGAAGAAAATTTAAAAAAGAAAATACAAGATTTAGATTTTAAAATACAAGAAGCATGGGAAAACGAAAACAGTCTTTTTTCAAGTGATATAAAATTAATAGAAAGTCAAATTGAGACTAAGTTAAACGATGCTTATCAAGTAAATGATTTACAAAAAATAAAAGAATATAAAAAAGATTTAAATTCTTATATTACTAAAAAAGCTAAAATAGCAGGTGAGTTAAGCCCATCAGGTTCATATTTAAAAAGTCTAATAGAAGAAAGAAGTAAATGCGAAAATGAGCTAAATTCCGGCTCTGAATATATAACAGCACCAAGATCTGGAATTGTTTCTTATAGAGTTGATGGCTTAGAAGAAACATTAACTCCTAACAATTTAGGGGCATTAAGTAAAAAAATGTTAGAAGGCTTAAATTTAAAAACAGGTCAAATAGTTTCTACTAATGAGGAAAGCGGAAAAATAATAGATAACTTTTACTGCTATATTGCTACAATTTTAGATGATAGTACAATACAAGAAGAACAAGTAGAAATAGGAGATACTCTAAAGATAAGATTATCAAATTCAAAAGAGATAGATGCAGAAATAATATATATATCTAAAGAAAATAATAAAGAAGATTTAGTTGTATTTAAAGTAGAAAAATATGTAGAAGAATTAATTAATTATAGAAAGATATCATTTGATATTATATGGTGGAGTGTTACAGGATTAAAGATTTCTAATGAAGCAATACAATATGATGAAGAAAAAGACATATCATACATAATTAGAAAAAGAGTAGGATATACAGACAAAATATATATAAAAATATTAAAACAAAGTGATAAATATTCAATTATTGAAAATTACGATGATAGTAAAGAATTGACTGAAAAAGGTGTAAGTGAAAATGAAGTAAAAAATAGAAAAAAAATATCAATGTATGATGAGATACAATTATAATAAAATATTACAACAATATTACAAAAATATTAAATTACAATTACAAAGCTAAAAACTATTGACAATAATGTCAAAAAGATAGATACTTATAACATAAATTGAAAATGTGTAATTAATTTGCACATAAAAAATTACGAATGACGATATTTAGGAGGTTTTAAAATGTCAGGAGCTATCATGAATAAAGTATTAGATTTATTTGGAATGGATAATGCAGAGGAAGAATACGATGAAGAAGAAGGATATGAAGAAGAAATAGAACAAGATGAAGAACAAGATGAAGGAAGAAATTTCTGGAATAGACGTTCAAATAAAGTAGTTAATATGCCACAAACAAATCAAATAAAAATGGTTATATCTCAACCAACTACTTTTGAACAATCAGAAGCAATTTGTGATTTATTAAAAGAAAAAAAATCAGTAATTGTAAATTTAGAATATGTTAATAAGGATATAGCTAGACGTATTGTAGACGTTATCAGTGGGGCTGTTCATGCATTAGATGGACATATTCAAAAAATATCAAATTCTATATTTTTAATTGCACCATACAATTATGAAATTACAAACGAAATGGCTAGAGAAGAAATAAAAAATAGAATATCAGTATCATGGCTTAAAAATTCTAATATAAATTAGAATAAAACCTAGGAGGAAAAATTTATGATAACACCATTAGAAATAGAAAATAAAAAATTTTCAAAACAAATGATGAATGGATATAGTGTAGAAGAAGTAGATGAATTCCTAGATGAATTAACTGTAGATTATGAAAAAGCATACAAAGAAAGTACAGAATTAAAAAATAAAGTAGAAGAATTAGAACGTAGCTTAGTACATTATAAAACTATAGAAGATACATTGCAAAACACTTTAGTTATGGCTCAATCAACTGCAGAAGAAGTAAAAGAGGTAGCCAAACAACAAGCTGATCAAATTATAAAAGAAGCAGAAGGAAATGCAAGAAAAACAGTAGATGATTTAGGACAAGAAATATTAATAAAGAAAAAAGAATTAGAAGATATAAAAAAACAATTTGATGTTTATAAAGCAAAAATGGAATCTTTATTAATATCTCAACTTGAATTATTAAAAGATATCAATAAAGAAGATTAAAAAATAGGCACTTGAAAGAGTGCCTATTATGTTATAAAACTTTATATATTACGAGGAGGTAGAATGTGAAAGAACAAAAAGGTATAACACTATTAACATTAACTATAACAATAGTTGTATTGTTAATATTAATTTTTACTATTAATATAAATGCACCTGACCTTCTACAGAATAGAAGAAAAAATAATTTTCAAAATGACATAAGTTCGCTAAAAGAAGAGATAGACCATTATTATGCTAGATATGATGGACTTCCAATTATAAATAAGTATACTAATATTAGTATGTTAGAAGGCATAAAAAATGTGAATGATAATGAAAATTATTATGTTATTGATTTGTCAAAAATAAGTGTAAACTTAAATTATGGAAAAGAGTACGAAAAAGTAAAATCTAAAGATACTTCAGAAGAAATAACAGATATATTAGATGTATATATTATTAATGATGAGTCACATACTATATACTATCCACAAGGAATAGAATATGATGGAACAGTACATTATACAATATTAGATACTTATAATATGATAAAAGTTGAAGACTACGTAAATAGGCCGAAATTACTAGAAGGAATGACACCAATAAAATTTACCATGCCAACAGAAAGCAAAATGGGAGAAATTGTTACAACAACAGAAACAGATAAAGACTGGTACAAATATGGAACAACATACGAAACAAGAAAATGGGCAAATGCTAAGACACAAGATGGAAGTATGTGGGTATGGATACCACGTTTTGCCTACAGAATAACATATTATACAGATAGTACAAAACAAGTAAAAAGTACAACAAAGACTCAATATGGAAGCATTGATGTAGTATTTTTAATTGGAACTACAGACAACTATTATGATGAAAATGGAGCGATTAAAACAGCACAAAGACAAACAGAAGCAGACCAAACAATAGATAGTACAGCGGATTATACTGTACACCCAGCATTTACAAATGAAAGCACTATAGGTTTTGCAAATGGAGGCTGGGATAGTGAACTTACAGGAATATGGGTAGCAAAATTTGAAGCAGGTTATGCAAGTGGAAATAACACAGCACCAGTAGTAGCAAGTAATGTAAAATATTCAGAAGCAAGTTCATATGTATATGAAACAGAATCAACAACAGGAGTAAGTGCAACAGTACCTGCAAGAAACTGGTTAGATGGAATATATGGGAAATATGAAAATAATACTTACAGTTGGTTAAATGGAGAAGTAGCAATAAAATATCCAACCTTCCAAGGAACAACATATGCAATGAACTATATAACCCATAATGATGCATTTAAAATAGCGAAAGCGTTAACAGATAGTGGAAATATATACGGTTTAAATAATAGTAATGCAGATAGCCATTTAATGAAAAATAGTGAATGGGGAGCAGTAGCATATTTATCACAAAGTGAATATGGATTAAATGGAACAGAAATAACAACAAACAATATAAATTTAAATAGTGGAGGAAGTCAAAGAACAGAAGTTTCAGGAAAATCAGGAGTAGATAGTGTATACGCAGTAACAGGATGTACAAGTAATACTACAGATAAAGCAAATAATAAAACAACAATAAATGCAATAAATGGAGTAAGTGGAAATACAGCAAATAGTGTTGGAATATATGTATGGAACCAAAAAACAGGACAAAATGCAAGTTCAACAGGAACAATTTATGGAATATATGACATAAGTGGAGGAACATGGGAAAAAACAGCAAACTTTATATCAAATGGAAATACAAACTTATATGCTTATGGAAAATCATTGTTAGACGAAACAGATTTAACATATACTATAGATGAAAATACAAATAAAGTAACAGTAACGGAAAATACAGGTTCAAGTACAAAATATGTTACAATTTACCCTAATAATGAAGCAGGACAAAGCAATACAGATATAGCAAGTCAAAAAAACTTTGCAGCTAATACAAAAATATATGGAGATGCAATAAGAGAAACAACAGCTTCGACAGCTGGAACTTCAAATACAGGTTGGAACGCAAAATCATGGAATAGCGACTACTCTTGTTTCCCTGGTATTGGTGGTCCGTTTTTCCTACGCGGTGCTTCTTTATCGCAAGGATTTAATACAGGATTGTTTGCTTTCGGTCGTAATCCTGGTAATTCTGTTTTCGACGATGGCTTTCGTGCAGTGTTAGTTTCTAAATAGAACAAAAGGGATACCTCTTTCTGTTACAAAAAATGAATTTATATACTAAAATACTTGCATAATAAAGAAAAATGTGCTAAGATAAAAAATGTCTTAGCACAAATAAATAGGGGTATAGTGTTAATGGTAGCACATCGGTCTCCAAAACCGCTTGTGTGGGTTCGAGTCCTACTACCCCTGCCATAAAAATAGGGGAGTTAGAAATAAAAAATAAGGGGAACAAGTAACTTATCTTTTAGTACTAACTTCTTTTTTAGTAAAACGGAGAAGAAAATGGAAAAAATAAAAAAACTAATAAAAAAATTATGTACAAAGGAAATAATATTATATATAATATTTGGAATATTAACTACATTAGTTAATTTAGTGTCATTTTATATATTTACTAAAGTATTTCTTATGAATGAAAACATAGCTAATATAATAGCAATTGTACTAGCTGTGCTATTTGCATATATTACTAATAAAGATATGGTATTTCATTCAAAAGCAAAAACAATAAAAGAAAGAGGCTTGCAGTTTACAAAGTTTATTTCTGGAAGAGCATTTACTATGATAATTGAGTGGATAGGTGGAGCAATATTATTTTTAATGCCAATTCCCAAAATGCTTTCAAAACTTATAGTTACAGTAATTGTAGTTATTTTAAACTTTTTTATTAGTAAATTTTTTGTATTTTAGTAAAATTTTATACTATGAAAAAATTCAATTAATAATATAAAAATAAAATAGGGGCTTATTCTAAGGAGGTATTCTTATGGTAGGTTCTTTTTTTAAACCATTTTATTATACAATAATAGTATTAATATTTTTAAGTATATTTATAACATGTTTCTTCACACCAGTAATATCAGGTTATGAAAATATAGATAGAGAAATTTTTGAAAAAATTACTATTTCAAGTTCGGGTTTTGCATGGCCAATTCCTGGATATACTACTATTACATCATATTTTGGAAAAAGAACTTCACCAACAGCAGGAGCATCTTCTTTCCATAAAGGTTTAGATATAGGTGCACCAGAAGGAAGTGTATTAATTGCTACAATTGATGGAAAAATTACTTATACAGGATTCTTGGGTGGAGGAGGATATACTATAACTCTTAGCAAAGACAACATGAAAATCACATATTGTCATGTTTCACCAAATTATATAGTACAAGAAGGAGATTTTGTACAAAGAGGAGAAATAATAGGCTATGTAGGACCAAAATATGTATATGGAGTAAAAGGCAATACATACTTTGATTCAACTGGAAAACCAACAAATGGAGCAACTACAGGATGTCACTTACATCTAGGCATAAGAGTTGATGGAGAATACGTGAATCCTTTAGATTATTATTAAAATATAAAACTTTTTTTTCAATAGTAGTTTATTATAAATTTATTTCATTCCTCGGCTTCCTATCCAAATTTTAGAAATTCTAAAATAGAAATCAACGAGCCTCTCGGAAAATCCGCTTCCTCATTGCTTTCTATTTAAGAATTTCTACAAACTTTCCAGTTGCATTCGTCATATTCATAAATTTATAATAAACTACTATTGAAAAAAATAATAATTAAAGATAAAATAATAGCAAAGAGGAGTGATGAGTTTGAAAATAACAAATGTAGAAGAATTAAAAAAAATAGCAAATGATATTAGAATAGATATAATAAAACAAGTATATAATGCAGGTTCAGGACATCCAGGGGGATCTTTATCATCTGCAGATATTTTAACAGTATTATATTTTAATCAAATGAATATTAACGAAAAAGATCCAGAAGCACCATTAAGAGATAGATTTGTATTATCAAAAGGACATTGTGCACCAGCGTTATATGCTTGTTTAGCTCATAGAGGTTTTTTTAATAAAGAAAAATTAGAAGGCTTTAGAAAGATAAATGAAGATTTGCAAGGACACCCAGATAAAAATAAGGTATGCGGTGTAGATATGTCTACAGGTTCATTAGGACAAGGACTATCGGTTGCTAATGGTATGGCACTTGCGTCTAAAATGAATCATGATGGTTATAGGGTATATTGTCTGCTAGGAGATGGAGAAATAGAAGAAGGACAAATTTGGGAAGCAGCAATGACAGCTAATAAATATAAATTAGATAATCTTTGTGCCATAGTAGATTATAATAATTTACAAATAGATGGAACTGTAGAAGAAGTAAAAGGTTTAGATGATTTAGAAGGAAAATTTAAAAGTTTTGGCTTTAATACAATAACTGTAGATGGGCACAATATAGAACAATTAATTGATAGTTTCGAAACAGCAAAGCAAGCAAAAGAAAGACCAACAGTTATAATTGCTAAAACTATAAAAGGAAAAGGAGTTTCTTTTATGGAAAATAAGGCAGAATGGCATGGAAAAGCTCCAAGTGAAGAAGAATATAAACAAGCTATGGAAGAATTGAAATAGAAGTTGGAGGGATAAAAATGAATGAAAAAATAAAAAAGGCTACTCGTCAAAGTTATGGAGAAGCTTTACTAGAGTTAGGAAAAGAAAATAAAAATGTAGTAGTGTTAGATGCAGACCTTTCAACTGCAACAAAGACAAATTTGTTTGCAAAAGAATTTCCAAATAGATTTTTTGATATAGGAATTGCAGAACAAGATATGATGGCTACGGCAGCAGGCTTTAGCACGTGTAATAAAATACCATATGCAAGTACTTTTGCTATATTTGCGTCAGGAAGAGCATATGACCAAATACGTAATAGTATTTGCTATCCTAATTTAAATGTAAAAATATGTGCAACTCATAGTGGAATAACAGTAGGTGAAGATGGAGCAACTCATCAAATGCTAGAAGACATAGCTATAATGAGGACACTTCCAAATATGACAGTAATTAGTACTTCAGATGATACTCAAACTAAATGGGCCGTAAAGGAAATTTCAAAAATAGAAGGACCGGTTTATTTAAGATTATCTAGACTTGCTACACCTATTATTTATGAAGAAAATCAAAAATTTGAAATAGGAAAAGCAATTCAAATTGGTGAAGGAAAAAAAGCTACAGTAATAGCGACAGGAGATGTAGTATCAGAAGCAATAAAAGCAAAAGAAAAACTAGAAAAGCAAGGAATAGAAATTAGGGTTGTAGATATACATACAATAAAACCAATAGATAAAGAAATGATAATAAAATGTGCAAAAGAAACAGAAAAAATAATAACAATTGAAGACCATAGTATAATAGGAGGACTAGGTTCAGCAGTATGTGAAATATTAGCTGAAGAATACCCTTGTAAAGTAACAAGAATGGGAATAAAAGATTCATTTGGAAAATCTGGAAAAGCAGAAGAATTGATGAAATATTTTGGAATAACTGCAGAAGATATATTGAAAAATATCTTAGATATAAAAAAATGATATCGGAATTTTTGAAGTAAATGGTAGTGAAATTAATTGCCAAGTTAGAAAATAAAAAAAGAAAAGCTCTCTTTTTTAGAGAGTTTTTTCTTTTGTAAATTTTTTGTGAATTTTTTAAAATTGAGAAAAAGGAAGAAAAAATGACAAATAAAGAAAAAGTGGTATAAATTACAAGCTTTTTTATTAAAAAAACTATTGCAAATAATCTATTTTATTGTTATGATTAGGGTGAATAATTAAAATAGCAAATAATATGACAAAAAGTAATAAAAAAAGATAAAAAATAAGGAGCTAAAATATATGATAGAGTTTAGAAATGTAAGCAAAACATATAGTACAGGTACAGAAGCCGTACATAATGCAAATTTTAAAATAGAAAAAGGAGAATTTGCATTTTTGGTAGGAACATCAGGTTCAGGAAAATCTACTTTAATAAAAATGATATTAAAAGAAGAAAATCCTACATCAGGAAATATAATAATAAATGGAAAAGATACTACTTTTTTAAAACCTAAAAGAGTACCATATTTAAGAAGAAATATGGGTGTAGTATTTCAAGACTTCCGTTTATTACCAGATAAAACAGTATATGAAAATGTTGCGTTTGCAATGTATATAGTAAAAGCAACACCAAAACATATAAGACGTCAAGTACCTATGGTATTATCACTTGTTGGATTAAGCGGAAAAGCAAAAATGTATCCAAATGAATTATCAGGAGGAGAGCAACAAAGAGTAGCCCTAGCAAGAGCCTTGGTAAATAATCCATCAATGCTTATTGCAGATGAACCAACAGGAAACTTAGATCCAGAAACAGCATGGGATATAATGACTTTACTTAATGATATTAATATGAGGGGAACAACAGTTGTTATTGCAACACACGCAAAAGATATTGTAGATAGAATGAAAAAAAGAGTAATTCATATCGATAAAGGTGTTATCGATAGAGATGATAAAAAAGGTGGGTATGATGGTGAGATATAATGTACTTAGTTATTTAGTAGGAGAAGGATTTAGAAACGTATTAAAAAATAAAAAATCGACAGGTGCATCTTTAATGATTATGTGTGCTACTATGCTAATATTTGGACTATTCTTTTTAATAGGTGAAAATGTAAACTATATGGTAAGAGAGATTGAATCTGAACAAGGTATGCAAGTTTTTATGATAAAAGATGCAACAGAAGAGCAAATTCAAAAATTAGGAGAAGAAATAAAATCAATTGATTATGTAGCAAAAGCTACTTATGTTTCAAAAGAAGAAGCTTTAAATAGTTTGAAAGAGCGTTTTAAAGAAAATGAAAGATTATTAACAGCATATGAGGGAGAAAAAAATCCATTAAAACATTCTTATGTAGTAACATTAACTGATTTAGAGCAAAGTGAAAACGTAAGAAATCAAATAAACGAATTAGAAAATGTAAATAACATAGAAATGAGAGATAAAACAATACAAGCATTAATAAATATAGCAAATGGAATTAGATGGGTATCAGGAGGAATATTAGTTTTATTAATCATAATTTCTATATTTATTATAGCAAATACAATAAAACTTACTGTACATGCAAGAAGAAAAGAAATATCAATTATGAAATATGTTGGAGCAACAAATAGTTTTATTAGATGGCCATTTATTGTAGAAGGTATGATAATAGGAATTGCAGCTGCATTAATTTCAATATTAATTTTAGGACTAGCTTATAATTTTGTTACAGATAAAATTTTAGAATCAGCTAGAAATAGTATGATAAGTATACAACTATTATCATTCTCAGAAATATTTACATTAGTAATTGTAGTATATTTAGCATTAGGAATTGGTATTGGTGTAATAGGAAGTATGATTTCTATGAGAAAATACTTAGAAGTATAAACGTTATAGATAAAGGAAGGAAAAATACAATGAAGAAAAAAATAGTGCCGTTCATATTAGCACTTGTATTATTACAAAGTATATGTATTCCTACATATGCAGCATCACAAGCAGACTTGAATAATCAAAAAACAGAAATTGAACAAAAAAAGAAAGATGCTGAAGAAAAACAAGATGAAGTACAAGAACAAATAAGTGAGCAAAGAAAAGAAATAGCAAGCCTTGATGAATCTATTACAGAAATAGAAGGAGAGTTACAAACTATAAATGGGCAAGTAACTACTTTAGAGGAGTCTATTGAAGAAAAAACAGAAGAATTAGAGAAAAAGCAAAAAGAATATGAAGAAAATGATGAATTACTAAGAGAAAGATTAGTAGTAATGTATGAAGCAGGAGAAACATCATTTATAGATATGCTATTTGGATCTGCAAACTTAGTAGAATTTATATCTAACTATTATACTTTATCTCAATTAACAGAATGTGATACAGAATTATTGCAATCTATAGAAAAAGAACAAAAAGAGATAGAAGAAACAAAAACATCATTAGAAAAAGAAAAAACAGAAGTGGAAACCTTAAAAAATGAAAAACAAGCAAAGAATAATACATTAAAAAATAAAAAGATAGAAAGAGAAGAAAAAGTAAATGCTCTTTCAGAAGAAGATAAAAAATTACAATCAGATATAGATAATTACGAAGCACAAGTAAAGAAAATTGATAGTGATATTGCAAAAATATTAGAAGATTTAAGAAAAAAAGAAGAAGAGGAAAGAAAGAAAAATAATGGATCTTCAGGAAGCAATGGTAGCTCAGGTTCATCAGGCTCAGCAGGACTTAAGTTTGATGGAAGTTTTATCTGGCCATGTAATAATAAAATAATAACATCAACAGTAAAAAGACGTTGGGGAAGATGGCATAAAGGGTTAGATATTGGAGCAAGATATGAAAATGTATATGCTGCTGCATCAGGTTATGCATATCCGTTAGAAAATCCAGGAGGATACGGACATTATGTAATGATTGTACATGGTGATGGATATATCACTTTGTACGGACATTTAAACTATCAAAGTGTATCTTATGGACAATATGTAAAACAAGGACAAGTAATAGCTCAATCTGGAAATTCAGGTTCAAGCCAAGGAGCACACTTACATTTTGAAATAAGAAAAGCAAGTAGTTTATCAAATTACTTTAGTAGCTCTTTCTTGAATCCACTTGACTATTTACCAGGAGGATATACACTAGCAGCAGGAGCATCAACACCATCATAAAAAAATAAAGGAGGAATAGAAATGAAAAGAAAGTTTGTAACAATAATAACAATATTTGTTATACTATTTTGTTTCTATTCTTTTTCTATAAGTAAAGCAAATACTTTAAGTCAGCAGCAACAGCAGATAAAAGAACAAAAAGAAGAAGCAGAGCAAAAACTAGAATATGTAAAAGAAGAATTATCAGGAAGAGTAATAAAAATACAAGAATTAGAAGATAAAATACAAACTGCACAAAGCGAAATAAGTAATATGGAAGAACAACTTAAATCTCTTCAAACACAAATGGAAGAAACAAGTAGAAAATTGAATGTAGTACAAAATAATTATAAAGAAAACGAAGAATTACTAGAAGAAAGATTAGTAGTATTATATGAAACAGGAGATGTTGAATTTATAGATATATTATTGCATTCAAAAAGTTTAATAGATTTTTTATCAAATTATTATACAATAGAGCAAATTGTACAAAATGATACAGAATTATTACAAACAATAGAAAAAGAAAGACAAGATATAGAAAAAACAAAAACAGATTTAGAACAGCAAAAAGCAAATTTAAAAATATTAAAAGCAAAAAATGAACAAACAAAAGTAGCTCTTCAAAACAATAAAACAATACAAGAAACAGAATTAAGCCAACTAACAGAAGAAGAAAAAAAATTGCAAGAAGATATAAAGAAATATAAAGAAGAAGAAGCCAACATAGAAAGTTTAATACGATTAGCTTCTAATGAATACATATATAGCGGAGAATTCACAGGTGGAGTAATGGTATGGCCTATTGCTAAAAATGGAACTTACGTTACATCTGATTACGGAATAAGAGAACATCCAATACAAGGAATAATAAAGAAACATACAGGACTAGATATTGGAAATGCAGGATTTGGAGCACCAGTAATTGCTGCAGCTGATGGAGTAGTATCTATGGCAAGTTACTATGGAGGATATGGAAACTGTGTTATGATAAATCATGGAAATGGAATATCTACATTATATGGACATGGACAAAAAATACTAACAACAGTTGGAACGCAAGTGAAAAAAGGTGATTTGATAATGGAAGTTGGTTCTACAGGAAATTCAACAGGACCACATTTACATTTTGAAGTAAGAATAAACGGTACCCCTGTAGATCCAAAACCATATGTACGAAGCTCTGAATAAAATAAAAGATTGAAAGTCGGAGAAAGATGATAATATCTGACTTTTAATTTGTAAAAAACTCTTTTTATAATACTTCTAATTTTATATAAAAAGAGTATAATAAAAAGTAATAAAATATATAGG
>X120_Alpine_Shrew__coassemble_387_pt1 | contig 14242 bp, 16 predicted proteins | sample X120_Alpine_Shrew__metabat2_high_PE_003 | metagenome-assembled genome bin X120_Alpine_Shrew | reverse complement strand
ATTACATTTTTATTTCATTCTTGTAATATACTTGAAAATCAAATATTGGTTATATTATAATTAATATGTAAAAATTTGAAAGGAAGGTTTTCTATGAAAAAATTAAACAAAATATTAACTATTTTTTTACTATTATTTTTTATAATTTCTACAACTTGTCTTGCAGTTACAACTACTTCTAAGGATTTAAAATTGGAAATTGTTGAAAATAATGTATGTACTATCTCTATAAAAGATACTGCTGTATTTGAAAAAAAGATTGTAGACTATAATTTAGACAAAAAAGAAATAACTATACAAATGCAAATTAAAAATATTGCAGAAAAACCATTATCAGAACCTACTGAAATTATGTTAGTTATGGATACTTCTGATAGTATGAAAAGAGAAGTTTCACCTGGAGTAACAAGAATGGATGCAATAAAGAGTGCTGCTAGCAAACTTGCAACTGAACTTTTAAAAAATGATACTGTTAAATTAGGTATTGTAACTTTCTCTACAAGTGATAATTTTGGTACTATTTCTGATGCTAAATTAAAAAGTTCATTAACATCTTCTAGTAGTGATATTTCTTCTATAATTAATTCAATTACTTACGATGGAAATGGACAAACTAATATTGACGCTGGTATTACATTAGCAAGTCAAAATTTTTCTGATACTTGTAAGCATAAATATATTATTTTATTAACAGATGGCGTTCCTAATTATTCTATCGGTAAACCTACTTTTGAATACTCTGGAACTACAGCTACTAATACAAAAAATACTTTAAATAAAATAACAAATGAAGATAATATAGACCTTATTTCTGTTATGACTGGTGTAGAATCTAATGTAGAAAATCCTGAAACTGGTATGACTTATAAGGAATTAGCAGAAGAAATTTTTGGTACATCTGAAGCTCCAAATTATGGAAAATTTTATTATATTCCTGATTCACAAATTGAAAAAACTGTTTCTGAAGATATTTTAAATGATATTACTAATACTGCTAATGGTGTATTAACAAATGTTGATATTTATGATTATTTTCCACAAGAAATTGTAGATAATTTTGATTTTGAATATGTAACATCTCCTAATTTAGGAACTATTTCACCTACTATTGACTTACAAAATAATTGCATTGTATGGCATATAGATTCTTTAAGTTATGGAGAAGTTGGAACTGTTTCTTATAAATTAACTGTAAAAAGTAATGTAGATTCTAATATCATTAATAAAGTTTTAAATACAAATAAGAAAGTTGATATAGATGCAGATGAATTAACAACTCCTGCAAGTTCAACAGTATCTCCTAAAATAAAATTAACTGGTGATACTACTCAAGCTCCTACTGTAATTCCTCAAACTGGTATTTCTAATACAATTTATATTATAATTGGATTTGTTATAGTTGTTTGCTTAGCTGTAGGATTAAGATTATATGTTTTAAATAAAAATACAAAATAGTTTTAAAAACAAAAAAATACTCTGTTTAGAGTATTTTTTTGTTTTTATATAAATAATTCATCTTCTATATTTAATAATCTATTATATTTTGCTACTCTATCAGTTCTGCATGGAGCTCCTGTCTTTATTTGTCCAGCATTTGTTGCAACTGCAATATCTGCAATGGTAACATCTTCTGTTTCCCCTGAGCGATGTGATACTACTGCTGTATAACCATGTTTTTTTGCAAGTTCTATGCTATCAAATGTTTCTGTTATTGTACCTATTTGATTTGGTTTAATTAAAATGCTATTTGCTACATTATTATTTATTCCTTTTTGGAGTCTTTTTACATTTGTTACGAATAAATCATCTCCTACTAATTGTACTTTATTTCCTATTTCTTTGGTTAATATTTTCCATCCTTCCCAATCTTCTTCTGCTAATCCATCTTCAATTGAAATGATAGGATATTTATTTACTAATTGTATTAAATAATCTATCATTTCTTCTCTTGTTTTAAATATTCCTCTTTTCCAAAAGTAATAACCTTCTTTATTTATTTTCTTAGCTTCTTCATACATTTCACTGCTTGCTATATCTAAACTTAATGCTACATCTTTACCTGCTATATATCCTGCCTTTTGTATTGCTTCTATTATTAATTCTATTGCTTCTTCTTCTGATTTTAAATTTGGAGCAAATCCTCCTTCATCTCCAACTGCTACAGAATATCCTTTTTGTTTTAATACTTTTTTTAACGTATGATATACTTCTACTCCCATCTCTAGCTTTTCTCTAAATGTAGTCCCTCCAACAGGCATAATCATAAATTCTTGCACACTTATATTATTATCAGAATGTTTTCCACCATTTAATATATTCATCATTGGAGTGGGAAGATCTTTTGCATTTACTCCACCTAAATAACGATATAAACTTAAACCTAAAGAGTTTGCTGCTGCTTTTGCTACTGCTATTGATACTCCAAGTGTAGCATTAGCTCCTAATTCTTGTTTATTATCTGTTCCGTCTAAATCTATTAATATTTGGTCTATTTTAGTTTGTTCATAAACATTCCTATTTTTTAATGCTTTTGCTATTTTTTTATTCACGTTTTGAACAGCTTTAGTTACTCCTTTTCCCATTAAACGTTCCTTATCTTCATCTCTTAATTCAACTGCCTCAAAACTACCAGTAGAAGCTCCAGATGGAACCATTGCTACCCCGTTAAATCCTCCTTCTGTTATCACCTCTACTTGGACTGTTGGATTTCCTCTAGAATCAAATACTTCTAATGCTTTTATATTCTCTATTCCTAAATAATCTTTCATTTTTTAACCTCCTATAAATATTATTCACAAGAGGCTTATTTCTATTCAATTATTAGCACTTTTTTCCTAATATATTTTTATTTTAAACTATAGCATTTTTTTAATAGTTGTGTTATGATTATATAGTAAACCTACTCGTGACTATAATTTATTTAACATTGGGGTAATTTTATATTGGGGTATCGCCAAGCGGTAAGGCATCGGACTCTGACTCTTGTAGGTTTCCCTAAAACTATAATTTATGAAATACTTGAAATATAAGGATTAGATGTTTTATAAAGAATAAAAATTTGTAAAACATCTAACCAAATATCTAACCAATTTAATATCTATAAAAATATTGGGGTGTAGCCAAGCGGTAAGGCAGATGGCTCTGACCCATCGATGCGTAGGTTCGAATCCTACCACCCCAGCCACCTAATCTGTAAATGTTAATGTATTTGAAAGAACATTTGCAGATTTTGTTTTTGTATTTTTCTCTAAATGAGCATATATATTTGCAGTAGTAGAGTAGGTAGAATGACCAAGCCAATCTTGAATTTCTTTCATAGGTATTCCCTTAGCAAGTAAAAGGCTTGCACAAGAATGTCTTAATTCGTGAAATGTAATTCTTCTTAAAGCATCTTTATTCTTATTCATTATTAAAGTGAAATGGTCTGTTACATATTCTGGTCTAAATAATTTACCTACAGAATCAACACAAATATAATCTGAATATTTTTTATTATAACTATTTCCACATAATTTTTTATTTTCATCAATTTGTTTTTGGTGTTCTTGTAAAAGAACAATTATTTCATCAACTAATGGTAAAGTTCTATAACTAGATTGATTTTTAGTTTTATCTTTTAAAAGTATAACTCTTTTATTATCTTTTCTTGTTTCAATAGCCTTGTGCTTTATAGTAATTGTTTTATCCTCAAAATTAAAGGCATCCCATTTCAAGCCAAGAACTTCACTTCTTCTTAATCCATAAAAACTAGCAAGATAAATAACAAGTTTTAAAGGATCATCTTTTACGATTTCAAATAGTTTGTTCAGCTCATTTTGAGAATAGAAATTTGCTATATATTGTTCCTTTTTAGGTCTTTCGACTCTATCTGCTGGATTACTTAAAATCAAATCTAACTTTAAGGCAGTTTGCAAAGCATTTCTAATTACATTATGATAGTGTAATACTGTATTACCAGTTAAATTTCTTGCATAGAGAGAAACATAAAATTCTCTGATGTGAGAAGGTTTGAAATCATTTAATAGTAATTTCTTATATTCAAAATATTCACAAATTTTATTTACTATAACTTTATATGAATCATAAGTGTTTTCTTCAATTGTATTTTGAATGGACATAAGCCATTCTTTCATATAAGAAGTAAATAATTTATCTGTAGAAGTATTATTGTCTTGATTATTTAGTTCAGCCTTAAAACTTTCTAATATTTCTTGCATTTTCTGATTAGCTAATCTCTTATTATTACCTTTAATAGATAAACCTGTAGATTTCCATTTTTGATTTCTTTTACCATTAATATCTTTGTAATTAATAACAACTTGATATACATTATTTTTTTCTTGTAGGCTTGCTGTTATATTCATAAAACTCCTTTCTCAAATAACAGACTATATTTAACCCACTATTGATATTAGAAACATAATACCATGCAATTAAATTTAAGTCTAGTTATTTGTAAATAAAATAAAAACCATTATCATCAAACGATAATGGCTAGTTTTGAGTAGTTAAATAGAAAATAATGTTTCTTTTAGGAATTTTATATTCTCTACCAACTTTAATTGATTGAATTGTTTTGTTTCTCACTAATTTGTAAGCAAGATTAATGCCAATTCCAAGCATATCTTTTAATTGAGTAATATTTACTAAATCTGGATATCCAGTAAACATTAATTCATAATTTTCTTTGATAGTTCCCATAGTTTTGTACCTCCTTATTTTGAATTTTAAATAAAAAGACTTTATCATTACAATAAAGCCTTATATAGGTTACCTAGCAAAGCAACATTTTTGCTTGTATTTTTGTGTTGGAATTGTGATGTTCATATTAATTAGTTTTGGAACATCGTTTCCTACTTTTAATCCTTTAACTAATGCTAGGTTTCCTTTATTATTTCTCTCATAAGCACTTGAATTCCATTTAGCATAATCATAATCAGACATATTATATCCACTTTTATAAGATAACTCATTGGTATCTTGTGCAAGTTGTGCTTGTAATACTTGATATGAATTATCATCTTTTTTAGGTCTGTTATAGGTTTCATAATATTCTTTATTATATTGTTTCTTTCGTTCTTTAGATTGTTTAGTTCTTAATTTCTTTTCTTCTTTTGTTTTAGGATTTGTTTTTAGAACATCAGATACATGTGTTGCAGACTTTTTTATAATAGTTGCTATATCTTTTTGCTTTAGGTGATCTTCAAAATAAAGTTTAAATATTAATTCTTCTTCAGTCATTTTTTTGCCTCCTTTCTTACTTTATTTTTTTACTTGCATAATTTTGGGCATAATAATCCCATATATTTGGCATTTATTTTTAACAAATGTTGACAATTTTAATGGTTTGGTGTAATCTATTTATAGAAACGAAGTATTAACTTCTAATAATTTCTAAAAGTAATATTTTTAAACTATAAAAGTATTACATATTGATTATATGCTAATACTTTTTACTTGTCAATATATTACATTAAATTTTTGAAAAAATTTTTAGATTGGAGAAAAAGATGAAATTTGAATTAGAATACGGATTTAATAATCAATCAATGCCAAAGTTTGAAGAATATGAAATAAAGACTATAAATGGTATTAAATATGTTGTTCCAAAGTTAAATGAAAGCAGTATTCCACCATATACTTCAATTGACTTTGAAGATTATGAAGAAAATGATAAACCTCTAATAGATTTTATAAATTTAGGAAAACTAACATTAGAAAATAAAGAAGATACAGACAGATTATTAATTGAATATGTAAATAAGTATGGTTTATTAGGTTTAATACATAATCTACCAGTAAATAGATATTATACATTAGATACAAAAGTATTATTAAAGGAATTTAATAATGTTTCTGGTATTGAATGGTATGATGCTTTTAACACAATGGACATATTAGATTATTTTAAAATATTCTTTCCAACTGCGACAGATAAAGAAATAAAGGAAATAATAGAGAAAAGTAATAAATTACTTTCTCAGCGAAGTATGGAAAAGTTCATTACTCCAGATTTAAACAAGTTATATTATGAAAATGAGAAATACTATGAACAAGCAGATATGATAGTAAGTTATGCTCAAACATTATACAAGATATTAAAAGAATTAAGAAATGACAATGAAGCTTATAAAGATCATTCACTAATTGAAAGATTAGAGTCAAATCATATTAGAACTAACTTGAATTATAATGGAATTACAATACATATAAGAAGTTTAAAAGAGTATATAGATGAAAACTTTAAGCTATTTGCAATAGAAGAAAAGAAATATTTAAAACTATGTAAACATTGTGGAAGAGCATTTACAGCATCAAATCCTAAAACAGAATATGATACATTTAGTTGTAAAAATCAAGAAAATGTTTATAAAAGTAGAGCAAGAAATAGAGAATAAATGAAAATTGCCACCAGTGGTGGCAAAATTGGAGGTTTTGATAATGAGTAAAGACAATATGTTAGAAAAAGATTTTAAAGAAATAATCAAAAACATTAAAAACGAAATTTACAAAACACAAACTTTAATTATGAGTGATGCTAATAAAAGATTACTTGAATTATATTTTTATATTGGAAAAGTAGTAAATGAAAACTCTTCTTGGGGAAATAAATTCATTGAAAGTTTAAGTACTGAAATGAAAATTGAATTTCCAAATATAAAAGGTTTTTCAGTAAGAAACATCAAAAATATGAAGAAATTTTATACAGAAATAAGTTCAAATGAAAAAGTGCAGATGGCGTCTGCACAAATTCCGTGGTCTCACAATATGCTTATTTTAGACAAAATAAAAAACGAAGATGAAAGATTATGGTATATGCAAAAATGCGTTGAAAATGGGTGGTCTGTTGATATTCTTGAATTACAAATTGATACTAATTTATATGAAAGACAAGGAAAAGCAATCAAAGATAATAATTTTAAAGAAAAATTATTATCGCCATTAAGTGATATGGCAAACGGTATGCAAAAAGATCCATATATATTTAATTTGCCACTTTTAAAAGAAAAATATGTTGAAACTGAATTAGAAAATGCTTTAGTAGAAAGAATAAAAGATACTTTAATAGAACTACGGAAAAGGATTTAGTTTTGTTGGAAATCAATATAAATTAACAGTTGATAATAATGACTATTTTTTAGATATGTTATTTTACCATTTAAAATTAAGATGTTATGTAGTAATTGAATTAAAAATAGGAGACTTCAAGCCAGAATATGCTGGAAAAATGAACTTTTATATAAATGCAGTAAATAATGTATTAAAAACTGACCAAGATAACGATACAATTGGTTTAATACTATGTAAAGGCAAAAAAAGATTAACTGTTGAATATTCATTAAATAATGTTGAAAATCCAATAGGTGTATCTTCTTTTGAAATATTACCAAAAGAAATAATAGATGCTTTACCAACTGAAGAAGATTTGAACTTACACATTGATATAGATGAAGTAGAAGAACAATAAGATTTGGAAACCTTTAACGGAAATAATTCAAAATTTGACATTTTATGTAAAATATGTTACAATGAATACTGTAACATATTTTTGTTGCCTTTGAAATAAGCAATTTCGGAGGCATAGTCCTCCGAACAATTAAAGGAGGAATTTATATGATTCGGAATTACAATGGAAACGTAAATCGTGCAACACTGCGAGATTTAAAGAAATTGTGCGAAGTAAACGCAGAAAATTTCAAAAATCTATCAGAAGCATACGCACAAAACGGAGAGGTGTCTTTTTATACCAATCTCGATCCCTTTACTGGTTGCCCTGACGAAATGTCAGAAGTAGTTACCTTAAAAAGTGAGAAAGAGATAAAGGAGTATTTGAAGAAAGACTTCATAGAAAGGCTAGAAGGCTACCTCAATCACAAGAGACCTGCCGAAGATTATTTGTTGAAAAGTTTAATCGACTTTCTCAAAGAAAATGGCGGAGTTTTTCCAAATGCAGATGAAATGAAAAAGTTAGAAAAAGAGGCAGAGACTAAAAGAGTTTCTGAATCTTCGACGACAAAAAAGGAAGAGCCTAGCTCGGAACAGATGGTTCTGAAAGAAATTTTGGAACTTGCAGAAGAAATTATGGAATCAAGGCGTGAAACAAAGCCTGATGACATTTTCGTTCATGTAGAGCCCTATCACGATGAATTGGGAATTCAAACCGACAAATTCTATGCAAATATTCAGTGGGACAGATATTACGGTAATGGAGATAGCAGTGATTACAGCCTTACAGTTAGTATGAGAGATGATGACGAAGTTCATCAAATTTCATTCTACTATCAGTTTGATGGTAATGCATCTATTAGTGCTGTAGATTGGTGCGACGAAAGTATTGATACGAAAACAATTATGAATCGTATCATCAATATTCACAAAGATATCGTTGATATCGCAGAAAAGGAAGGTCTTGAGTTCATAAGCGAAGTCGATTACGAAAAAATTTCCGCGTAAGTAGTTCTGTAAATCCAAGCAGAATCCAGTGTTTATCACTGGATTTTGCGTTATATTAATATTCTCTATAAAATTCTTTTTCTCTTTCTTCCTTTTTCATTTGTTTTACAGGGTCAATTAGTGTATGTGTATCATTTTCAAATTTTTCAACTAATTCTTTTGAATCTCCAAAATTAAATTTATCACAAATCCATTCTATAAATTTATTAATAGTTTTGTAAAATCTATCAATAATTTTATTTAAACGATTATTTTCCTTTTCTAAATGCTTTATTTCGTTCTCATAATCCCATTTTAAATCAATTTCTTTTTCTTTATATTGCTTTTTGATATTTTCAACTTCTCTATGCAAAGCTCTATTATCAGCCATAATAGTATTTCTTTCTTTTTGATATTTCACAGCCTCATCAATAACTTTAGATTGTTTTGATAATTCCTTATGCAATGATAAGTTATCTTTATATAATTCTTTGATTAAATCATCTTTAGGTTGTATAATTTCATCTAGTATTTTTTCATCTCTCTTTAGCGTAAATTTACCAATATTAGCTATATCTGGAACATCTGGCAAATCTAATTTTATATCATTCAATACTTTTTTAGTATTTTCATAATTTGTAATCTTCTTGTATTCTTCAATGGTGTAGTGATTTCTATTAGTATCTTCAACAAACATTCCTCTTTCTAAATCAAAGCCTTTTGATTTTACATGGTTAAAGTAGGCATCTTGTAGTTTTCTATAACTATCTCTGCCTTTCCAAAAATCTCTGGCACATATTTTATCAATTTCTTTTTCATTTTTATCTTTTGTATGAACAACAGGAACAAATATTAAGTGCATATGTGGTGCACCTTCATCAAGGTGTACTACTGCTGATATTATATTCTTTTCTCCAAGATTTTTATAATTGCATATAAATTTATAACATTCATCAAAATATCGTTTAGTTTCTTTTTCTCCAATTCTATCAAAGAATGCTTGGTCAGAAGTAAATATCATTTGACACATTATTATGCTGTTACTACGAAGATGACCTTGTAAATGATTTTCTTTTATATATTTATCAAATTCTTTTGTATATGTGAACTCGTTTTTCTTAATATAATAATTTAAATGTGTTCTAGTAGAATCAATATCCTTATTAGAATGATTTTTTGCTTTTCTATCATTGTGAGTTCCTTTTCCATTTATTTCTGCTCTCGTTAATTTTTCGTTTCTTACGATAGCGTAACTCATATTCTTCAACGCTCCTTTCTCAAAATAAGTTTACTTGTCTAACACACTAGACAAACAAAGTTTATCTGTGTGGCAGGGTAAACCCTACAACCTAAATCAAAATTGCTATTAGCACTTTTGATTTTCTCCTAACAAATGAACTCGTCATTTGTTAGGCTTTGCAATAACTTTGCTTATTGCAAAAGAAAGAGCAAGAAAAATACTTATTGATTTTTCTTACTCTTTTTGAAACCTTGCTCGGTTTCAAACTTCCACGCTCTATAGCAAATCTATATAGAAACCAGAGAGAATGAGCTTAAGTAGAATTAGGTGTAATATCCCCTTATGCATATAAGAGAATTATTACACCTATATATGCTGAAACCGTCGGTCATTCGCCTCGTTTCATAGGTAGTCTAGTAAGTAGCTTTTGCTACTATAATTGCTGGTACTATTACATACCTTTGTTCATACTTGCCCAAACTTTTTACAATTACAAATCCATTTCAAGTTTTGCCACCGAGTACATTTTTATTATTGTGAGTTAGCGTTCTACCATCTCACTTACGCACCTTGCATAATTAGACTACTTATACAAATACGGATAAACTTTATAGCATCGGCTCATCACACCTATCACTTTTATAGAGTTTGAGGCATTATCTCTTTTGAAAATAAAAAACTACTCATAGCTATAAAAACTATAAGTAGTTAAATATATTCTTTATTCAATTAAGCCTCAAAATTGATTTTAAGGCGATTTTATATGAAAGTTGAAACTTTATCATACACAAATTAGTTCTTGCAAAACAATTTCTTCTGCTTGACCTTTTACTGCATTCATTGTTCCAACCCAATATAGTGGATCAGTATTTTTCATAACGAAACCTCCATAAATCTTAAAAATTTTTCAAAAACTATTTATCAATAGTAGATTATCTGTTATAATAAATCCAATGAATCATCTAACCAATATCTAACCAAATTGAATAAAAATGTGTTATTTAATGAATGGTGATAGTTAGTAAGTTAGATGAAAATTGGGGCTAAAATGTTTGATTTAGAGCTACTTTAAGAGTTATTATATAACAATAAAAGTGAATAAGTATAAATCACTTATAAAGACTCTGACTCCGACATTCCTGTGTTCGAATCACAGTACCCCAGCCAGCAAAAAAACAACAAAGAATAGGTTAGCAATTAATACACCGCTAATCAAAAAAAAGATAGTAATTTTCCGTTACTATCTTTTTTATTAACTTTCAAATAAATTCAAAACTGTATTATCCTATTTTCTTTCCTTGCAACTTAAACTCACCCATATTTGTTTTTGCATAAACACTTAGAATATTTCCTATTAATTGTCCCATAATCTCATATTCGATATTTAATGCATTATTTTTTATATTTCCTTTAAAATAGCATTGATTTCCTTTAACTCTTCCTCCTGTTAAATTATGTTTCATTCCCATAATTTCTAATACACCATCTAAAACATTTTCTTTTGTGCTTAATGTAACTTTACCACTCATTGGCCCCATTGGCGTATTAATACTAATTTCATAAATTCCATCCATATTATAAAATACCTCCTGCTTCATTATATTCTGTTTTTTTATAATGTTGAATGTTTTTATTTACTATAGCTTTAATATGCTATTGAATTTAATTCTTTTTCTTTTTGTTCATAATTTGGCATATATGTTTTTAACATATTATAGAATGATTTTGTATGATTTTTATATTTTAAATGGCAAAATTCATGTAATATAATATAATCGATGATATCTCTTGAATACATAACAATATCTGGATTAACTGTAATTTTTTTATCCTCGCAAACTGCTAATGTATTTTTATTTTTTATTTTTTTTATTTCATAATCTTCTGGTGCTATTTCTAATAAAATTCTTGTCTTTTCCATAGCTCTTTCTATTTCTTTTTCTGCTATTTTTTCATACATTTTATTTATTATCACTTCTATTGCATCTGGATTTTGCATTTTTTTATAAATATGTGGAAGTTTAACTTGTATTTCTTTATTTTCTATTTTTAATTCTGGTATTTTTACATTTTTATATTCAACTACTAATTTATAGTCTTCTCCTAATATTTTTATATTTTTTATTTTAGTATACTCTTTTTTACTTCCATAGTTTTTTTGATATTCTTCTATTTTGTTTAAAATCCATTTTCTTTTTTCTTCTACTATTTTTTGAATTTGTGCACTGGTAGTATACCAAGGAGCGTTAATAATTACTTCTCCATTTTGTACTGATATATATAAATTATTCGTAGCTACCTTATTTACTGTATAAGTTATTACCTTACTCTTGTTTAAAAATAAACTCATCTTAACCACTCCTTAATAAAATATTTGTTTTCTAAACTCTTGTTCGTTTTTTGATGAATTTATTTTATATTTTTATTTTTTATTTGTCAATAGTTTTTTTAATATTTTTCAAATTTTTGTTCGCAAAATTTAAAATAGCTTCCTATACTTATATTTTTTAATGTAGAGACGCGCAATTTGTGATGTGCACTATTATTTAATCAATGTTTTTAATTCTTCTTTATCTTGCATCCCTACCTTAGTTGATATTACTTTTCCTTCTTTAAATACTAAAAAAGTTGGTATACTCATAATTCCATATTTAATAGCTAAATCTGATTCTTCATCAACATTTATTTTACATACTTTTGCTATTCCTTCCATTTCTTTAGCAATTTCTTCTACTACTGGAGACATCATTTTACATGGTCCACACCAACTTGCCCAAAAATCAACTAATACTGGTAATTCCGAATTTAGTACCTCTTCTTCAAAATTTTTACTTGTTATATTCATCTTTTTCCCTCCTTATTTTTAAATATTTTATTGTAGACATTCCTGCTACCATTCCCTCATAAGTAGCCTTTGCTATTTGTAATATTCCTCCGGTACAGTCTCCACAGGCATATAAACCTTTTATATTTGTTTCCATTTGATTATTTACTATTATATTGTTTTTATTATCTAATATTACACCTAGTTTTTTAGCCAAATCACTACTTGATGCTGTCCCTATTGCTATAAAAACTCCGATCTATCTTTTTAGTAGTATTATCTTCAAATTCTATTTCTTCTATACTATCTATTCCTCTAAATTCTCGAATTTTTTTCTGATTAATTTCGATTCCATCTGTTCTTTTATTAACAGGTTCTTCTCCATTAGTTAACATTGTAATAGATTTAACTATAGGTAATAATTGTTCTGCTTCATGAAGAGCATATTCTCTGCTTCCTAAAACTCCAACATTTTTTCCTTTAAAGAAAAAGGCATCACATGTAGCACAATAACTAATACCTTTTCCCTCTAGTTCTTTTATTCCTTTTATATTAGGTGTTTTTCTACTACTTCCAGTAGCTAAAATTACAGTTTTAGACTCGTAATCGTGGTTTATCGTTTTTACAATAAAATTCTTTTCATACTCAATTTGAACTACTTCTTCATTTTTTATTTCTATTCCTAATTTCTTTGCTTGTTTTTCTCCTAATTCTTGCAATTCTTTACCTGTTGTATTTAATTGCAAACCATAATAATTTTCTATATTTTCAACCTTATTTAATATTCCTATTCCTTTTGATATAATCAATGTTTGTAAATTTGCTCTTTTAGTATATAAACTTGCTGAAATACCTGCTGGTCCGCTTCCTATAACGATAACATCATAAATCACTCTGTTTTTCCTCCTACAAAATATCATATAATGTCTTAAATTCATATCCATTATCTCTTAAATATTGTATGATATTTGGTAATGTTTCATACGTTAATATTTTATCTGATGCATCATGCATTAATATTACAATACTTTGCTTATTTCCAATTGTATCAATTACATTTTGCAATAATTCTTCTTTTGTTTTTGCTCCTTCTGCATCTTTTGATAAAGAATTCCAATCTAAAGATACAATTCCATTTTGTCTTAAAAATTGTTTTGCTTGTTGCTTTATAGTATGATAATACCCTCCAGAAGACCCACCTGGAAATCTAAATACTTTTGAATGATAATCTGGATTATTTAGTGCTTGTTGAATATATTGTTCTGTATAATTATATTCCTCTAATACTATTTTTTCATTTTGATATATTTGACTATATTTATGTGTATATCCATGATTTGCAATATAATGACCTTCATTATATTCTCTTTGAATTAATTCCGGATTTGCTTTTGCTCTATTTCCTAAAACAAAAAAAGTAGCTTTAATATTTTCTTGTTTTAATAAATCTAAAATATATGGTGTAACTGACATAGTTGGTCCATCATCAAAGGTTAAAAATACTCTTTTTTCTTCTGAATTATAAATATTTTCAATTGCTTGCATTTGTTCTTCTGTAAACGGATTTACATTTTTTAATCTTTTAGCTTCTTTCTTTTCTAATTCTTCTTGTAATCTTTCTTCTTCTTTTCTTAATTCTTCTTCAATTTTGGCTTGTTCAATATCTATTTTTTTCTGCTTTTGGTATTCTACTAATTTTATAGCACTATAAATAGATAATGCTATTACAATAAGCACTATTATAA
>X120_Alpine_Shrew__coassemble_375_pt1 | contig 15758 bp, 4 predicted proteins | sample X120_Alpine_Shrew__metabat2_high_PE_003 | metagenome-assembled genome bin X120_Alpine_Shrew | reverse complement strand
CTTCTATTATATATGGATATATAAAATAAGAATATTGGTATTTTATCTTCTGTTCCATTTTTTCTCCTTTACTTAAGGATGTTTTATTAAACATCCTTAAAAATATTTAATTATGGTTCGATTGTATAGTAATTTGCATTTATATCTTGTGCTAAATGCCATTTTCCAATAAAGTTAACTACTATATAATTTGTTAAAGTATATGTTGGCTCTACAACTATTTCACCTTTTTGATTTAAAGAACCCCATTTTCCATCTTTTTTAACAGATACATAACCATATTTATTTTGTTCTGTTGCATCATCATAAATATAATCTACAACTACAATTCCTTTAGAATTTACATATCCATATTTTCCATCTTTTTTACTTAAAAATATAGTATTTGTAGATAATATTTCTTGACTTTTCTTTTCTTCTAATTTGAAATTGTAATACTTATATTCATCTCCTATGCGAACTCTAATATAATTTTTATCTTTATTAATTTCACTTACAATTCCTGTTACTTTACGTTTAAATTTCTGTCTAATAAATCACTTTCTCCATTTTCTTTTTGTGCCTCAATAAAGTCTGTTTCTTGTACATATTTAATATATGTATATGTAAAGTCTAATTTTGTTTCATTGTCTATTGAAATTATTCCATATTTGTTATCTTTTTTTGCTATATAATAATTTGAAAATGCATAAGTTACATCATCATATAATGCTTCTACTTTCATTTCTCCACTTATTGTAGTTACACCATATTTTCCATTTTTCTTTATAATTACATTATCAGTTTGAATTGATTTTACATCATCAAATTGTCCGTCTAAGAAAATTTCTTTATCACTATTTATAACTTTGAAGCTTCCATTTTCTTTTGCTACATACATATTGTTTCCATATACATTTTTTATTTCATCATATTTTGTATCTAAAGCAATACTCTTATCATAGCGAATTACTCCATATTTATTATTATCTGCTTTTACAATAAATCCATTTTCATATTGCGAAGTAAGTGCTTTTATTTCTTGATAAGTATTTTCTATAATAATATTTCCTACTGAATCTACAACTCCTTTTTTGTTATCTTTTGTTGTAATAAATACGTCTGGAGTACCTAACATCACTTCAATATTATCATACTCACATTTAACAAGTTCTTTTCCTTCTAAGTTAATTAATCCATATTTTTCATCTTTTTGAACTTTTAATACGTTTTTTTCATACCATAAATTATTATTTTCATCATGATTTGTTAAAGCTTCTACTTTATCATAGTTTGTATATACTTGTTCATTCTTTTCATTTATAGCTTTTGATTCATATGTATTATTTTCATAATTTACATTTTCTGTGCAAATAAATATAGGTTTTGTGTTATCTGGAATTATAATCATTTCTGAATAAGAAGGTTCTATAATAACATTTTCCTTTGTATCTATTACTCCCCATTTTCCATTCTCATAAATTGTATAATATGCTAAAACAAATGACTTCTCTGTTTTTTCTGGTTTATCTTTTAGAATTTCTCTAATACCTATTATAAACATTATAATTACTAGTATTGCAATTATAACAGCTGCTACTTTTTTCTTATTTAATTTTGCTTCTGTGTTATATCTTTTTCCTCTATTTCTGCTCATATTTTATCTCTCCTTTGCTTCATTTTTAGCAAATTATTTTTACATATATACTATATCATATTTAGACATAAAAAAACAAGGTTTTTACCCTTGTTTTTACTTTTCTTTTATTTTTGCTACTATTACTGTCATATCATCTTTTTGCATTCCATAATCATTATCAATTGCTTCTTGCAAAATAATATCTGCAATTTTTTGAACATCGTCTGTATCAATTTCTTCTAATAAAAATTTTAACCATAATTCTTTATTTGTAAATTCCGTGCAAGATTCTAATATTCCGTCACTGCACATAACTAAAATATCACCATCTTCTAAATCTCTATCATATACAACTAAATCAATATCATTTATAATTCCTGTTGGAAGTGATAATGACTTTAATATTTCTACATTTCTTCTATTTTTTACATAAGTTGGACATGCTCCATTTTTTATAAATTCCAAATTTTTTGCATATAAATCTAAAATTCCAACATCTAATGTTGCATACATATCTTCTTCTACTGTAGCTGAAAGTACAGAGTTAATTAATCTTAATGAACTATCTTTATCAAAACCTGAAGATAACAATTTTTCAAGCATTGCAATTGCAGTTTTACTTGCCTTTCTCGCTTCTTTTCCAGAACCTTTTCCATCACTAATAGCAATTAAAAATTTTCCATCATCTAATTTTGTTTGCACAGAAGTATCTCCTGACATATTAGATTCAGATTTAGTGGCTTTAGCTATTCCTATTTGAAGACTTTGTTTATCTTCTGATATGTATGTAAATGCACATATTTCTTTATGACTTCTTAAACCACATTCTTGCTTTTGTAAAATCATTTGTTCATTTAAAGCCTTGCTTATTATTTTTCCTATTTTTTTAACATCACAAGCTTGGTTTTCCACATTTTCACAAGTATTTGTGTATAAAGTTACTTGCATTCTTCCACTTTGCTCTTTTTTAATAGAAATATTTTCTATTTTTACTTCTTTTTCTTCTAATAATATCTTTATTTTCTGTTTTTCGGTTTCAAATTCTTCCTGTTTATTATCTTCTATTTCATCTGCTAATGCTCCTAAAGCCTTTGATACTTCTTCTAACTGATTTGATACTGCTTTTTTATTTTCTTCTAATTTCTTTTTCCAAATAAAATTTAATTTACTTACTTTATAAGCTTCATTAAAAGCTCTTACCATTTGCTCTATATCTTCTTCAACTACATCATTTATATAGTCCTTTTCAAATCCAACTATATAATTATTGTGGTCTGCAAATGCTTTTAATAAATCTTCTCTTTGTATTTTTTCTTTTTCTAATAAAATATCAAAAATATTTTCTACAATATCATCTTCAGGATCATAAATATCATCAAATAAGATATTTCCTTCCATGCCTTCTAAGTTATTTTGTAATTCTCTTTCAAAAATTTTAAAATTATCTTCCTCTTGTCTTTTCAATTCTTCTTCATCTACTATTGTTGCTGCTGCCTCTTTATAAGTTCTTGCCATTTCTGATATGGTTTCTGACATATTATTTAAACGAAAAACTGCTTCTTTGCTATCTTCTAATACTCTACCTGTAGTTTCAGGTAATAATTTTGTTTTTCCATATAAATCTTCTATTTCAATTTTAATATTTTTTGGCATAGCAAGTAACCCTAAAGATGCAATTAAAATTTCTTGAATATGTATAATTGAAGATGTGTTTCCATTTGTTACATATGTAAGTAGTATATTTCCTAATATAAAGCCTATAACTACTCCTATTTTTCCTAATTTATTAAATATACCTGCAATCATACCAGAAAGTGCATATGTTGCAATTATGATTGGTTCTGAACCTGATATAATTCCTATTACACTTCCAATTGTAACACCTGCTGTTGTTCCTACTAGAATTCCATTTTTCCAACCTAATATTAAAACTAGTAATATGCATAAAATATTTCTTATACTATAACCAAAGATATATAAATTTCCTATACTACTTACGGCTATTGCTACTAAAAGGCTTGCTCCCATTATTTCTTCTATAGTATATGCCCTTTTTTCTCCTATATTTACTATAACTGATATTGAGTTTACAAATATTTTATAAAATATATAAGCACATATGCTATATATAAAACTATAAATTAAATCATAAATATAAAATTCTTTAAAAAATATTCCTATAGTTTGTACTAAAAAGCAGCTCAAAAACAACCTTAATCCTAGTTTTCTGTTTTCATTTACTCCCTCTTCATATTTTGGAGATCTTATTAACATACTTACAAGCATGCAAAGTAATGTCATAATTAAATTTAATGTATTTGAACTACCAAATGAAATAAATGTGCCTATTATGACTATTATTGATAATACCCCTATTGGAATACATGTACTTAAAGCTGCTACTAATATTGCTATTCCAAATGGTGCTAAATTCTCATCTATCTGTATGCTTACAAATGAAAGCATAAATGCTAATATATATAAGATACATGATTTTTTATTAAAACATTTTTTTAATGTGTCTTTTATACTATCTTTTCTATTAAATTCTACATCCTCATTTCGAATTTCTTCAAAATCTCTTGCTATATTCTGAAACATCCTTACCACCCCATACTTTTTTATTTTCGTAATTTTCTTTTTGCTTGTCCTATTGTAGTACATTTAAACTACATTATTTGTCGTTTTTAATACGAAAACAAAAAAAGTTTTTTACAATTTGTGATATATTTTTTTATTTTACTCCTTTTTTACTATTCTTTTGTGAAATTCTTTTTCTATTTTATCGTAAAAAGGCTAAAAATACAATAGGAAAATTAAAAATGTAAATAATAAGAATGATTTTTTAACTTTTATATAATATATAACCTAAAAAGAACGCCTATATAGACGTCCTTTTTGCTCACATAAGTGAGGACAGTATTTAATTGTTATTCAGCCGGTGCATCGAGGTAGCAAACAAGATACGTTAATTCATCACTTGTAGAATCTTCACATAAAATTCCATATGCACATTCATGTGGTTTATTAAATTGAGAGTAATCTGGAATAATTTCCTGCGCTCCTGATATAGGTTCATATTTAATCTCAGGCATAGCATGCGTCCTTTGCTTTATCTTACTATTAGAGTTTAAAAAGATTCTATCATCTTTCTTTAATTGATAGTATTCTCCTTCTTTCATATCAATTATATAGCCTTCCGCCTCATTATAAATAACAATATGAGGTGTCTCTAGATCAAGTGACTCCATATATGCAACAAGTCCATCAAAGTTTTCAACTGTTGTTGTTACTTGAGCTTCAGGCATATCAGTCGATGTTTCTTCCTCCTTAGGTTCTTCTGCTACTTCTTCCTCTGCCGGTGTTTCTTCTTCAGCAGGCTGCTGTGCTTCTTGCTCTTCTTCTTTTCCAGGTTCTTCTGTTACCTCTTCTTCTGCAACTTCAGGTACCTCTTCTGCCGGTGTCTCTTTAGAATTACCGCATCCGCAAAGAAGAAATGCTGTTAATGTTAAAATTAAAATTGTCCGTAATACTGTCATTTTTTTCATAGTTTTTTCCTCCTTATTATGTTGAAAAAAATTTTTATGTATCATACGGTTATTAGTATAGCATTTTTTATTATTTATGTCAATCTTTTCCAATAAATTATTTTTTATACTAAAAAACGAAGTCTAAATTTTTAGACTTCGTTAAATATTAATATATTATTTTAATGCTTTTTTCTTAATAAGGATTATTCCTCCTACAAGAATTACTGCTGATATCATTGTTGTTATTGCTATTATAATGTATGTTATATTTGCACCAAATGGTGGTAATATTTTTACTGCTTCTGATATATCTGAATCTAATTCTTGTGGTTTTTGTGTTGGATTTTGATTTCCTACTACTGAGTATTGATTTCTTCTACCAACAGTATTGCTTGTTTTTACAATTTCTACAATATTTCTATATGTTAAGTCATCCGTATTATTTTCAGAAGTAATTAACTGTGTTAATACTAAATTATCACTTACTTGAGATTTTTCTTTATTGTAAATTTTTGGCTGTAATGAAGTTTTTGCAATATTAGAATCTGACTTAGTTGTAATTATTGTATTATATTTTTCTACTTCACTTTGTAATTTTTTATTTACTAGTCCTTCATCCATTAACTCATTTAGTTTTATTACTTTCCAAGAACTATTATCTGGATTATTTGCTTCAAATTGTAAGTTGTTTGCAACGTAGTCTATAACTTGATTTGCTTGTATTTCTACCACCTTGTTTACATCTGAAGTTATACCTGTATAGTAGAACATATCATTATCATAGTCTACTTCTCCAACATTTGATACTGTTACTTTATAAGATATTTTTATTGTTGCACCATGCATTAATTCTTCGTCCATACTTAATTGAATTAATCCAAATCTTACATCTTTTGCATTTTTATCTCTTATATTTTCAATACTACCAAATTTATTTTCATCTAATAAGTGATTATTCTTATAACCTAAATCATATATTTTATGATCTTTCCATAATACGTTTGTAGCTGATTGTTTTGCATCAAATAATGTAGATCCATCTGCAAGTGTAAGTTTAACATTAGTTATTTCTTTATTAATTGCAAGCTGTGCCTTTGGTCTTTCTTCTAATCCTAAATTTACATTTTGAATTTTATATTTTAGTACGTTATCTTTTGTTTGTTCTAGTGTTTTTGTAGTATCTTTTTCTACTTCTACTTTAATAACACCTGTTTCTGCTGTCATTGCAGTTTTATTCATAAGTTCACCTAATAAATTATTTACAGTTTCCTTATTATTTTTATAATACTCTTGTAATTGTTCTTGTGATGCTAATACTTCTGCAATATGGTTTGTTACATTTTTATTAGAATATTTTTCTACATCTTCTCTACTATTCAATGTAGCACTTGGTCTACCGTTATCTACATTTCTGTTATCATCTTTCATAATATCTTTTGCATCAGATACATTAGTTGTAGTGTCAGAAGCTGTTATATCGTATGCAAATTTACCACTTTCATTTGAATTGAATTTTGTAGTATTATTTGAATAAATTGCTTCATTTCTGAAAGTAAATGATTTACCTTCAGGGATATTTACTTGATAACTTGTAGATTTATAGTCTTGACCTGTATAAGATTTTGCGTTGTCCCCATAACCATTAAGTAGCTTTGTAACATCATTACTATTTTGACTATTTGGTAATACAGTTCTTACTGTATCTCCATAAATAAATCTTACTATGTAATTTCCTGCTGGATATGACTTAAATGCATAGTATCCATCTTTAGTACTTGTTACATCATTTATTAAATTCTTACCATCAGCACCTTTAATATTTATAATAGGTGTAAATGTGCCACTATTTTTAGTATATACATCTTCTAAATTATAATTACTTTCATTTTCATTTTTACTGCCATTATTATTCATTATAATTTTTCTGTTGCTCCATACATATTCTGTTCCATTATCCATCAATTCTACTAATTGAACTGTTACTCCGTTTATTCCTGTTTCTCCATTATCCATAGTACCATTTGCAACTGTAGTATTTTGTTCATCATTTGTTACATTTCTTATATCTTCCCATACCACACCGTCTATTAATCTATTTTCATCTTCTGATACTAATTTTAGTTTTATATTTGGAGATTTGTCTGTATCGTCTTCAAAGTTCTTGTAGTTTATTGTTCCATCTTTTGGTACATCTACTGAATTTAAGTTTCCAGTGTTAGAATCTCTATCTACAATACCTGCTGGTTTTCCAGATACATCACCTATATTTGGTAAAATTGTCTTATCTGCATATATTGTAGAGTAACCATTTAATTCTGCTATATTTTCCTTACCTACTCCTATTGCAGTAGCTGTTATAGTTCCATTATTGTTTAATTTCCAATCTTTTTCATCTAGTAATACATTTCTGTTGCCATCTTTCTTAACTCTAAATGTTACGTATATATATGCTGTTTGACTAGATTTTAAATATGGACTATCATTTAATTGTACATATAAATTATCATATCCACCTATTTCTGTTTGTGTTTGAGCTCCATATCTACTATTTGCACTTGTAGTAATACCATATTGATTTCTATCTACAGTGTAATAAGAATTAGCCATAATATATTTATCTTCTGTATCAAATATCAAATCTTCATCGTAATAATCTACTATTTCATCTATTCTCATTCTTATAGTTTGTGATTGATTTCTTACTGAAATTTTATATTTTACATATACCTTTAATTCTGAATCTTCTGTTTTACCAAGTTCTGTTGCTTTTCCATTATAATCATCTATCTTATATTGATAATCTGATGGACGTATTTCTCTTGAATATGCTGTATTATAGTATCCATCTGCAATTCTTACACCAATATCCCATATTGTATCCCCTTTTGGAGTTCCATTTGGATTTGTTATTGAAGTATTATCTGCACTTGTTCTAGTATCATATCCATAAATATGTGATTTTCCATTAATTTGTAAATCCACATATTGTATATCTTTATGCAAAGCTATGTCTGATGTTCTTCTTAGTGTATATCCTTGGTTAATATATAAATTTGCATCATTTTCATATAATACTGGTATTTTAGAGTCTACATATCCTCTTGCTGCTAACATAGTTAATACTTCTCTTTCTTTATGGTTATCAATTATAAATGATGAATAAATTGGGTATAGGTCATTTGAACGTACCTTATTGTTATTGTCCTTTCCTGTATATGAAGATAATTGACAATCTTTTACATACTGGATTTTACTATCTACATTTGTTTTTCGTTCTCCTGTCAATGAGCTTACTAGTATTTCTTTTCCACTATAATCTTTTACTATTGCCTCTCCATTTGAATTGTATAGTAAGTTTCCAAATTGATCAATTATAATATATAAGTCTGATGATTGTACATATTCTCCACTATCATTTAATTTTAGTCCTAATAATTCATTTTTAGTATATGATTTATTATAACCATTGCTTCCCTTATAGTTTTGTGGTGAGCTTCCTATTGATGCAAATCTTGCATTAATATTTTCTCTTTCTATTTGTACATCTGTACCATTAGAGTTTATTTTCCATGTTCCTTTTGCCCATCCATTATTTGTATCATGTGGACTTACATATTCTACTGGCTCATAATATTGTGAGTTGTATGTAAATTCTACATAGTATTGGAACATAGAGTTAATTCCTGTAAATTTATATTTACCATTACTATCTGTTTTAGTTGGATTTTGTACTTGTTCTTCTGCATCATTATTAGGATTACTATCTTTTGATAATTTTGCTATTGTTCCATCTTTGTTATATAGTGTTACAATAACATTTGACATAGGTTTATCTGTTTGGTCATTTATTGATTTTGATGGGTCATATACATTATCGTTATCTGTTGTTTTTCCACCTTTCGTATCTTCCCAGACAAGTCCTCCAAAATCCATTGTTAAGTCCATATCTGTTTCAGTTACAGAAATTTCATATCTTCTCCATTCTCTATTTCTTTCTCCTAATATTGCTAATTTTTGTGCTGGGTAGGATTCTATTCTAACTTCATAAATAGTATAATACCATGAATATAAGTCATGATGACCTGTTTTAGTTATAGTGTCATATAATATATTTCCATATTTGTCCTTTTTTCCATTTGGCACATCTTCTTGATATTCGTATGTATCCTGTTCTCCTGTTGCCATTTCTTCTATTTTTCCTCTAACTTGATATACTTCTCCTTTTCCTTCATAGTTTTGATATTGTGCATTACAACTTGCTAAATATGCAAATGTAACTCTTACATCAGCAGAAGTTGGATATCCAGCTTCTTTTGCATTAAATTTTACATAGAATGGATCATTAGTACCTGGGTACATTCTCGTTCCACTAGCTGTAATTACTTCAAAATTTCTTACAATTGTTTGTGTATTATTTACTTCATTTTTTGCAATAATGTACATATCTTCTATATAAGAGAATGGATTTTGATCTGGATATGTAATTGTAAATGGTCCTATTATAAAATTACTATTGTTTTCATTGTTGTCATCCCTATTTACTATTACTTGTGCTCTATCATTATCAGTTGACACTTTGTTTTCATATCCTGTTGCCACTACATTATTATAGAAATTTTGATAATTTTGGGCTTCTTGTACTAATCCATATGCTTCACTTGGACCATAAGTATAACTGTTTCCTTCATTAAAATCTGTTAGCCATAATGCATCTTGTATTAATTGGTAATCGGCTATATCACTTATTCCTGATACATAATTTCCCTGTTTAAAATTAAAATATGGACTTGTTGGTGCAAAATCTCTTCCTGCGCTCATTATATATGCACGTTTACTATCATTACTATTGTTTACTGTAATTATATCACTTATTTTAGAGTATATAGGTGTTGTAGTATAAGGGTTTTCTGAATAATATTCATAATCTGATATCTGTCCCATCTGTGTCACAGGAAAATATGTTCCTTTATATTTTGCATAAATTCCCCCTACATTGGTAGATGCTTTATGACTATCATCACCATCTATAAGTTCCTCTACTTTACGCATTACTATATTTAATGTACCTCTTTGCTCTTGTTCTTTAGCAGTAGAATTTCCGTGTCCACCTTCATGGCACCAATCTGAATTTGTTCCTCTTTTAGGCCCGATTGGTAAAACTGGCTTTGGAACTGGAGAAAATCTAATTGCTCCACCTTTTTGCCTACATAAATATAATTGTAATTCTCTACTTGCTATAATTCCATTATTTATTCTTTGCGTAAGCATTGGGCTTTCTGATGAAAGATAACTAAAAAATTCCCTATGTCCATTCCAAGGATCTGTATGTTGCCAACCTCTTTGTGGCTCAAATGAACCCGGGAAGCTAACAGCCTTTACAACAGTTGTAATAGATATTATTACTAATATTATAATTATAAAGAATATTATCTTTATATATTTATTTTTCACTTTACTTCACCCCTCTTTCTATCTTAAAACTTTTCTCTTTATTACATAAGCACCTATTGCAATAGTACTTATTATTCCTAGTGTTAATGCTATAAATAATATTGTTTCACCTGTTTTTACTGTAAATAACACATCTGCTGATGAATAATCATCTTCATTTGCTTGTTTATTTCCAGCTTTAGAATCTATATCTTCTAATCCTAAATCATTATATGCTTCATATATTTCTGCATTGTTTTGAATTAAACTTAAATCATTTTCATTTAGTTTCTTAGTTAAAATTAATGTTACTTCTTTACTTTCTCCTGGGTTTATTAATGTATTCGCTAAACTTGAATTGTATAAAGTTCCATTATCTCCTTGATACCAATCTTTGTTTAATTCAGAACTAAATTTTAGTTCTTGTGGCAAATAATCTGCTATCTTTTTAACATATCCAGATACTGCACCTTCGTTTGTTACTTTTATTTTATATTCAATTACAGCTGTAGTTGAATTAATTTCTTTTCCTACAATATCTCTTTTTGCAAGCTTTGTATTTTCATAATCATATGTTTTAGTTCCATTAGCGTTTTGAATTGTTATTTTTGATACAGTTTTGTCTAGTGTTAAATCAAATTTTGGATTTACTACTAAACCTAAATCTATGTTGTAAATATTTGAATCAGATATAACTATTTGTTCTGTAATTGCTGCCATTTTCTTTGTTCCATCTAATGTTATTTCTGTATCTATTGCATCTGAGTTTAATGTTTCATCTACTCCATCTTTTCTATATGCTGTACTACTATAATTTGCTATATCATATAAGAAAACTGCTGTGTATTTTCCTTGTGGTACATTTCTAAATGTGTATGTTCCTTCTTCTGTTGTTGTTTCTTTTATTACTTCACCACTACTATTTGCTACCAATTTACCAGTTGAATTATTTAGTAACATTGTTGTTACATTACTTATTTTTGTTTCTTCTTCATCTTTTTGTCCATTTTTATTTTCGTCTAACCATACTTGTCCACTAATTCTTTTTGTTATTTGTCCGTCTGTATCAATATTATCAATGTCAATTGCTTCAATAGTGTGTAAAATACTATTTACTTCTATTTTTTCATTTTCATTAGTATATGCTTCTATTTCATTTGTAATTTTTGTTTCTGTCTCTTGTGTTTTAGCTTTTACATATATTGTAATTTCTTTTGATGTTCCTTCTTCTATTAAAATACCCATGTTTATATAATTGTCATCTTGTAAATATGCTGGTAATTCTTTTTCTTGTCCATCTTGTCCTTTTTGTGTTGCCTTTATAAAAGTAATTTCTTTTGGTAATTTATCTGTTAAATTAATATAAGTACTTTTTCCTGTTTTTTCTCCTTCAGATTCAATTATTATTTTATATTGATATTCTTCATTGTTTTCTATTTTAGTTTCTGTTGGTATGCTTGAAATTTGTGTTATTTTTAATGCATTTTTTACAATGTTTGCTTTTAATGTTTTTGAATATTCTGCATTTACGTTATTTGCACTAATTGTTGAAAACAATTCTATTTGTTTTGTATATGCTTTTTCTTCAGTTTGTTTAACTTTTAAGTATATATCAATATTCTCTAGCGTTTTTTTGCTTTCACTCATATCTATTTTTAGAGTTTGTGTATCTTTATTATAATTTACTCTTGAATTCTCTATTTCTTTTTCAGTTACCACTCCATCTTCAAATTTATTTCCAGCTGTTACTTTCTTATATTCTAATTCTTTTGGAATATTAATTTGTAATATAGGTTTTGTTGTATCTGCATAAGAATATGTAGTAACTTTATATACAAATTCTTCTCCTTCTGCTAGAGACTGCATATCGTTCATATTTAATTCTGTTTTTATTGAGAAAAATGAATTTTTAATATTTGATTTAACATCATCTATTTCTATTTCTTTTTCTAAATTGTTTGCAGTTAGCACTGTTTTTAATGTTGTTTCCATTTTATAATCATTTAAGTTATGAATTATATTTTTGTCATGGTAAATAGTAGTTTTTCTTTCATCTGGATTTTCTTCTGTACCATATTTACTTTCCTCTGTTATATAATGGCTTTCATCTTTGCAAAAATCGTCTACTAATGTTATTCTTTGTACTTCTAGCCAAATTTCTTTGCTTACAGTTTCACCTGGTTTTATATTTCCTATTTCATATGTAATTTCATTATAATTATTTTCATCTGCAGTATTTTCTTTGTTGTAGTCGTATGTTTCTTTTTCTTTGTCTATCATTTGCACGCTTTTTAAGTAGTATGCTGATTTTTTAATTTTTGCAACTACATTTTCAGCTGCAATATCACCTGTATTTTTTACAGTAACTGTATACTTAATAAGGTTTCCAGATAATACTTCCACATTTTCTTCCACATTAGAAGTAATATTAGCTTCTAATACTGGTCCTTTACCTGTTGTTACTCCTACTTTTGCTGTTTCTTGTTTGTCCTCAACAATTCCTGTAGCTAAGTTGTTTGTAAAGTATACTGAATATGTTTCATATGCTGATTGGTTATGTTGTAAGTTTTCTGGTATTAATGCATTATAATTAAATGTAAATGAATCTGCTGTGTTCATTACATAATTATTTGTTACTATTAAATAAGATTTTACTTTTGCTAAATCTGTTATAGTTTGTGTCCATCCATTTGATGCTAAGTTTAAGTCTTTGCTAGCTTCTCCATTTTCTGAATAATATACTGTTACTTTTGCGCTATCTATTCCATTTACAGTAATTGGACTTGCTAATCCTAAGTTCATTGTAGAACCTAAGTCTTTTGCTGTTATTATTTCTTTATTTCCTGCAAATGGTGTTCTTCCTAAAACCACAACATTTTCTATTGTATTTGTATAGTTATTCATAACACTCATATTAAATGTTGCTTCTTTTGATGCTGACATTATATCTATTGTAGCAATTTTTTCTTCTCCACTAATAGATGTTAATTCTTCTGCTCCTTCTTTGTAACCTGCTATACCATTCATTGTTATAATTCCTGTAGGAGCTGTAAACCCAACTATAGTTGATGTTTCATTTTGTTCTACTGGCACTTGTGCTACACTTCTTGTTCTTCTTCTAGTAGTTGTTTCTTGAATAGTATTTTCATTTGTATAATTCATTTTTATTTCTGATTGAGTATTTGGTGTTAATTTATTTACATCAATATCTGCTGTAACAACGATGTTTGTTCCTCCTGCTATATTTCCAATGTTGTATTTTGTTTGTGTTCCTTCTAATTGTAATACTACTTTCTTTGTTCCATCTGCATTTTCTACTAAGTTTGCAGTTTTTATTGTTAATTCATCATCAAATAATACTTGTGCATTTTTTACATTTATGTTTTCTATATAAGAAGGTACTGTAATTGTTATGCTTGGGTTTTTATATAACTTATAGTCTAAAGAATTTGTTTTTAATATTGCTCTTAACTCTACATCTTTGTTAGTTACTACTGTAGATAAATTTGTATTACTTATACTTATTTCTGCTGTAGATTTTGGCTCTGTAAAATTAATATTTTTGCTTACTGATTGTTCATCATATATTATTCCATTATTAATTGCTTTTCCAGATGCATTTACTTCAAGACTTGCAAAGTCTTTCATTTGACTTTTGTTATATCCAATGTCTCCTTTTAGTGCTTTTGTTAATTCGATTTTTAAGTTTCCTTCTACTAGTGGTTTACTTGTCATTATTGTTAGTTCGTTTATATTAAACTCTGATAAATCTACTACTATTTCATTTTTGCCTTCTTCTATTTGTGTATCTTTATTTATAGTAGAAATTAATGTTGCTCCTTGGTATAAATTAATAAATCCTTCTTCTCCTATAAATTTATCATATTTTTCTTTTTCTATTTTTAGTTCCTTTATATAAGCATAATTTGTGTTATTAACAGTTGTTGCTCCTTTTGTATTTTCGTCTTTTACAAAATTATCTACATTTGAATGTATTACCATGCTATCAACTAGATCTGCAAATCCTACGTTTGCACTTATTGTCTCTTTGTATTCTGTTTCTATTTTTTCTGTTGCTTCATAGTTTGCATATATATAACCTTTGCTTAAGTTTTCTACATTTGTGTTTATTTCAAAGTCTACTATGTTGTTTACTTTATCTTTTAGTAAAGATTCTCCACTAATTGTTTTATTTAGTGTTATATTTTTTGCACTATATGCTACAATATTTGCTTTTGCATTTAAAGTTACTTTATTACCTTCTTCAGGCATATTTGTTAATACTGTTTCTGGGTAAATATATGTAACTATAAATTCATCTTGTGCATTTTTATTCCATGTTACTTTATTGTCTTCATCTATTTTGTTTTCTACTTTTATTGTTATTTTTCCTGTCTCTTCGTTGTATATGTAATTGTCTTTTGTAAATGTTACTGCATTTTCATCTCCATTAGTTGCTTTTGTTGTGTTTGCTTCTACTTTTACTGATGTTGGTTTTGTGTTTGCTATTGTTGGTAATTCTATTTCAATGTTTTCTTCTTTTACTGGAAGGCTATTATTAGTAATTGATGATTTTATAACTGTTTGCAATAGTACTCCTTTTTGGTTATTAATACTATATGGTACATATTTTGTGATTTGTTCTTCTAATGTTATTTCTGCTGTTTCTGTCCAATTTAGTTTTACTGTTATTTCTGCTTTTATTTGTTTTGCTTTTCCGTTTGCATCTATATATGTTCCTGTTAGTTTTGCTTTATTTTCTTTGCTAAATTCATCTAATGATATTTTATCTTGTGCATCAAAATAAATTGGGATTGCTACTTTTACTTGCTCACCTTTGCTTATTTGGTTTAATTCAATTATATTGGCTTCTGTTTTTACTTTTGCTACTGCTGAAGAAGTTTCTTTCAAATCTTTTACTTTGAAGTTTGCTACGCTATTTTTGCTATTTCCTACAAATTCAACTTTTGCATTTTTTAAATAACCAGCATTTTTAACGTTAAGCTCCAAGTAAATACTATTTCCTTCTCCTATTTTGCTTTCAGCCTCATGAGTTTTACTTTTTCCATTTACGAAATATGCATCAAATTCAACATTTTCGTTGTTTGTTTTTGCTCCTTGCACCTCTAAGCTATTTTCTGTAGCATATATTTCTCTTGAGTAAATACCTAGTGTAGATG
>X120_Alpine_Shrew__coassemble_372_pt1 | contig 15870 bp, 15 predicted proteins | sample X120_Alpine_Shrew__metabat2_high_PE_003 | metagenome-assembled genome bin X120_Alpine_Shrew | reverse complement strand
GAATAATATATAAGGAGAAAAACAAAATTGAAAACGAAACAAATTTTTATGACTTTAATTTTATTAATAATTTTACTATTATCTACATTTTCTACTACCTCCTTTGCTGAAACTGCCGATATTACAACTTATTCTCCACATTGCATTTTAATGGAGGCTTCTACCGGAAAAATTATTTATGAAAAAGATGCATATACTACTGTTCCCCCAGCTAGTACAACTAAAATTATGACAGCTATTTTAACTTTAGAGCACTGTCAATTAACCGATACTGCAACAGTTAGCCATGATGCTATTTTTACTGTTCCCGTAGGTTATTCACATGCAAACCTTGTTGAGGGAGAAGTTCTTACTATTGATCAACTTTTACATGTACTTCTAATTCCTTCTGCAAATGATGCCGCAAATGTTTTAGCAGAGCACATTGCAGGTTCTGTTAGTAGTTTTTGTACTATGATGAATACTAAAGCTTTAGAAATAGGTTGTAAAAACACAAACTTTGTAAATGCAAATGGAATACAAGCTGAAAATCATTATACTACAGCTTACGATTTAGCTTTAATTGGACGCTATGCAATGCAAAATGAAACATTTAGAGAAATCGTATCTAAAACCAGATACACTCTACCTGCAACTAATAAATATCCTGAAGTTAATCGTATCTTTAATACTACAAACGAACTTCTAAAAGTTGATAATCGTGATAGAGTGGATAATTATTACTATGAATATTGTAATGGAATTAAAACAGGTTATACAGATAAAGCTAAAGATTGTATTGTTGCCAGTAGCCAAAAGGATGGAATTGAATATATTGTAGTTATTTTAGGAGCTCAAAGAACAGAAAATGGTTTAAGTGCACGCTATTTAGATTGTAAAACTTTATTTAACTATGCTTTTGATAATTATACAACATATACTATGAATGAAAAAAATGATGTTTTAAAACAAATCAAAATTTCAAATGCTACATCTTCTACTAAAAACTTAGATGTTATAATTGAAGATAATATAACTTTATTGTTAAAGAAAACTACTTCTGTTAGTTCCATTACCCCAACTGTAGAAATTTCCACCGATTTAAAAGCTCCTATTACTAAAAACACTGTTATTGGAACTATCTCTTATTCTATAGATGGAAATGAATATACCTCAAACTTATTAGCAGGTAATGATGTTATAGAATCAAATGCATTTACTACTTTTTTAACAATTACTTCTATTCTATTAGTACTATATCTTTTACATAAACTACTAACAAATTCTAATAACAAAAAGAAAAGAAAAAGAAAGAAAAATTCTAAAGGTGGAAGAAAATCAAAGACAAGTAAACATTTTAAAGAAAAAGATAATTATTTATATTGGTAATATAATTTAGTAGCAACACCCTAATTTTAGACTTTAATATAACTTTTTACTAAATAAAAAACAGCAAATTTTTATAACATAAAAATGAGGCATCTCAAAATAGAGTGCCCCATTTTTTTATTTATAATCTTTACCTATAATAATTGTAAAATCTACTTTTGTATTATTAGCCCCATTACTTATTGTTCCAACTCCTAAAATTTCTTTAATTTCTTTTTCTTTACTAGTAGATTGGCTTGTTCTATTTATTATAGTTGTATTTGAAGTAGAAGATGTAGTTCCCGTCTTGCTTACTGTATATCCTTTATTTTCTAGCTTTTTCTTTACTTTTGCTATTATATCACTATCACCTGTTCCATTTAATATCTCAACTTTTATTTCTTTAGTAGTTGTTGAATTTGAAACTGTATTAGTTGCTGATGAATTTGTAATATTTGTTGTATTAGTAGTTGTGTTTGAAATAGTATTTGTTGTTTCTTCCACTTCTTCTACTTTATCTATAAACAATTCTTCTATTAATGTTTTTGTTTGCTTTTTATTTGCTGTATAAATCCATATTCCATTACATTGTTCTGATTCTCCTGGTAAAGTTCCAGTTTGAATATTTTGTGTGTTGAATTTAAATGCATAAGGAATATAATATTTTAATGTTTGTATATCTAAATTTGTGTGTACATTATTATATACAATATCTAATAAATTAACTACTTTTGTAGCATTTTCAATTTTTAACAATTGTTTAGCTGTCTCTTGTATAAATTCTCTTTGTGTTCTCATTCTTCCAATATCATTATCACCATACTCTGTTGGATAAGATGTACCATCTTGATTATGTCTAAAACGAAGTAACTGTTCCGCTTTTGCTCCATCAATTAATTGCTCCCCTGCTTTTAAATGAATATGTAAATCTTGGTTTAAATCATCATAATTCATATCTATTGGAACATTGAAATATACTCCTCCAATTGCATCAACAATTTCTATAATTGCATCTGTATCAACTAATATGTAATTTTCTAAATCTAAACCTGTTAATTTATTTATGCATTCTATTGTCTCTGGTATATTTTCACCATTACGATATACTGAATTCATTTTATAGCTTGCTAAATAATTAGGTGTAGCTGTGTTTTTATCTCTTTTTCCTACATACGTGTCTCTTGGTATAGATAATAAACTTGCTTGTTGTGTTTGTGGATTATAAGATGCTATCATAATAGTATCTGTTAATTTATAGCCATCTCCAACTCCACTTTCTCCTAATATTAATATATTTATTCGACCAATACTTTTTAATCTTTCTGGATCAATTCCTAATGCTGTTGCAGATAAAGGATCATAATTACTTCCATCCATACCTCTTATATGTTTGTAATATTTATATCCAAACCAACAAGCATATCCTAATATAATCATTAAAATTATTAATAATATTTTCTTTAATATCTTTCTTGGTTTTTTATTTTTTTTCTTATTCTTTTTATTATTTTCTTTTGCTTTTACCTTTTTTCCCAATTCTTTCACTCCTACTATTTTGCATAATAAGAGTATAACAAATTACGACTTGAATATCAATATTTTTTTCATTTTTTTTGCTATTTAAATGATACATTAAATAATAATATGTTATAAATAGCTCTTAAAGATATTATATATTATTTTTGAAATACCGCGTAAGCGACCAAACTAAGCGAAGCTTAGTGCGATTGGAGAAACTTACAATTTTCTTGTTTCATTTTGTAAGTTGCGACGCACAAGGTATAAAAAAATAATATATAATATCTTTAAGAGCAGTTTGTTTTAATAAAATAATATTTTATTAAAATATTATTTTCAATAAAATATTGTTATTATATAATATGCTTCCAATAAATGATTTATTTATTGCTACAATGATGCCAGTTTTCTCAATCATTGGGCTTATTAATGATATAAGTGCAAGAATCACAAAGATAATGACACATGCTTTAAATAACCCATATAAAATTCCTCCTGCTTTATCAAATTGCTTTATAATTGGTAAATCTGTAATTATTTTTGATAATGCACTTACAAATATTAATGCTATACGTACTATAATAAATAATAAAATTGCAACTCCTACATTTATTGTTGTAGATGCTATTCCTTCTGCAGCAATTTCTATAACATTTTCTTTTGCTTCATTTACTGCACTTTCTATAGATTTATTAATATATTCTACCATCGCTTTAGGAAGGTTATTATCTTCTTTTACTTTTCCCGTCTCTTCTACATCATCTTTAACAACTTTTATTACCGCTTCTTTTATAGTCTCATCTATTTGCGTGTTTTGTATAACAAAATTACTAACAGGTTTAAATAAAATAAATGCAACAACAAGAGCTATTATAAAAGAAAATATCTTTATAATACACTGTGTTAAACCTTTTTTATAACCTAAAAAAATACATAATGCTATAATTGCTATTATAACTAAATCAATAATAATTGACATATTTACATCCCCCTTTTATAATTCTATAATTTCTATTTTATCTCTATAAATAATACCTGCAAATTTATTTCCCATTACAATTTTTCTAATTTCTTGACTTGATATATATTTTTTTATAAGCCATCCATTTGTACCTATAAAATGTACCTCTGAACCTAAATTAAGAGCTATTTGATTATCATAACAATAAATCTCTTTTGTAACTCCATCTAATGTATACATATTTATTTTATTATTTGATACATTCATAATTTCTATTGTATTTTCATTATTTAATAATACTGATTTTTCTATTACTCTAATTATATTATTTGTAAGGCCAATATCTGCAAAAGTAATTTTTTTATTTTCTTCATTAAGATTTGTTAATATTTGACTTGTACCATCATGAATTGAATATATAGAATCATTATAAAAACAAATTAATTTATTTCCATCTTGATAACGCATATTAACCATTAAACTATTAGTTGGTGCTGTAACAACTGATATAATAGAATCTGATGGATTCTCTTTTGCTTTTTGTATTGATATTGTTTTTATTTTTGTATTTATTATAGTTCCATCTGTATTTACTTCTGCAAAACTTAAATATTTATTATCAAAAGAAATATCCGTATCGATAGCTATAGAATTTGATAAATATGTTTTAAATATTTCTTTACCTGTTGCATCAAATGTTTGAATAACTGACTTATAAGTTGTTCCTGATAGTACTACTGACACATAACCATTTTTATTTACAGATATTCTTGATATATTTCCTTCTAGTTCATTTTCCCAAACTATATGGTCTCCTTCTATTAAATATATCTTTTTTTTGTCTTTTTCTGCGATTAATAAAAATCTATTATTTTGCTCAAATATAGGATTAGCAATTTCTACCTTTAACTCAAATTCTTGTTTTCCAGAGGAATTATATCCCCTTAAAGTATTATTATTTAATATACATATATATTTATTATAAGCATAAATATAATTTGTTTCATTCTCATCGATAGATATTGTAACTGCATTATTTTCCAAAATATTTTTCATAAGTACATATTTATCCATAAAATCTCTAAAAGATTTATTAGCCATATATAAGCACAGTAAAACTAATACAATTAGCAATATTGTTGAAACAACTATTGTTATCATAATCTTTTTCTTGTTTATTTGTTTTTTCTTTTCCTCTTGGTCTTCTATTCCAATTATTTTCATTCGTTAACTCCTATTATTTTCTTTTCTTTTTTTATATCAGTTTTTTAAGTTTTTTTCAAGTAATTTTAAATTATTTATGCTTTTTACTTTAAAGTTTAAAAGATAGATAATTGGAATTAATCCTAAAAACAAAAAAATAGGATATAATATCTCTACTAATTTTGAAAATCCAATAGGCGAAATTATTATAGATGTTACACACATTAATACTAAAATTGATTTATATGATTTTTTACTTTTACTAATATTTTTTAAAAAGCTATATCCTGTTGAAATAGCAGATGTAAAAATAGATATAATAATTATAAAGCCATACAAATATTTAAAAGCATTTCCAAATTCTAATGTAACTTGTATTAATGGAAGCTCTAATTCTTTTACATAGAATTGGCCTTTTAATAATAACCCATAAATAAAAAAAGATAACACTAATATAAAAGTACTGCTAAATATTGAAGTTAAAAGTACCTGTTTTCTATTATTTATACATTCTTTTAAAGTTGCTAATACTGGAATCAAAATAATACTATTATAGCTTGAATAAAAAATTGCACTTATAAGCCAGCCTTTATTTAATGTATCTATATAAATTTTTGCATCTGTCTGCCATAAATATGGAATATTTTTTATTCCTAAATAAACTATAAAAATAATTAAAATAGGTACTAGTATTTCATTTACTTTCATCATTCCTTTTAAACTTTTTAAAAATATAAAATAACATACTAATACAAAAAATATACTAGATACAATATTAGGAATTTGGTAAGTTTGATTTACATATGCACTAAAACCTGCAACCATTATATAAAAAGAAATTAATAAAAATATGTTTACAATCCATGACATTAATATATTTATCTTTTTATGATTTGGATTTATTATTTTTAATAATTCATTATAATCTGTTATTTGATATTTTATTGTTTTATCTAATGTTTTGTATACTATAATACCTGTTAAAACACTAGAAATAATTATTCCAATTTGTCCTAAAAAACCATATCTCATAAAAAACAAATAAATTTCTCTTCCAGATGCAAACCCTGCACCTATTAGAGTACCTATAATAACCATAACTATTTTTAATACATTTTTCAAATCATATCTCCTAAAAAAACCTCTCATTTATATTTATGAGAGATTTTTTTATTTATTCTATTATTTTTTTCTTCTACGAATTTGCCATACAATAATTCCTAATATAATTATTAATATTGGTATTCCAAAAATAACCATCATTATTATATTGTGCTGTTGCTCAGTTACTGTATAACTTACACTATCATAATCTTTTCTTATTGTAATTGTATCTGTTCTTTGTGTTAAATATGAAATAGAATTTATAACAACATCATCATTATTACACAATTTATTTGCATACATTGTATATGTGTTATTTAAACTAATTTGTTGATTTGTTGCAAATACTGTATTAGAATATACTATCAATTCTGCTTTATTTCCGTTTTCTAAAGTTTTAGTAACAAGTGCTCCAACTATACTATTTTTAGCATCTTCATCTTGGTTTGTTTTACTATATGTTGTTATATTAAAATTGTTTCTTAAAAATGCTGAATCACTTGTAGAAGCTATTGTCTCATAAGTAACACCCAATTCTGATAATTTATCTTCATCTTTAAATTCTATTCTTCCAGCATCTATTACACAAATATTCATATTCATGCCAATATTTCTTGCAATTACACTATTACTATTTATCGGAGAAATGATAAATTCTGGAGTTCCATATATCATTTGATTTCCATCTTGTTCAAATAAAATTCCATTAGAAATTTTAAATCCATACAAATTTAATATTTCATTAAAGTTTGGCATTTCTATTCCTAAAATATTTGCATCTGCTAATAATAATATTTTTCCTCCATTATTAATGTATTCTATTATTTTATCTTTTTCCATTTTGGTTAAGTCTTCTTTTAATGTTGTTATTATTAGACAGTCGCAATCTTCTGGAATTGCTCCACTTACTAAAATATTTATGCTTCCTACTTCATTTGATTCAGCACTCATATCTTGTTTTAGTATTTGAAAATACTCATTAGAATATGTATTATGACCTTCTAAGAAATATATATTTGGTTTGTCTTCAATTGTTACTTCAATTATAGCATTTGTAAACGCTTCTTCCGTTATATCAATTTGCTCATAAGTCGTATAGTCATATGTATATAAATCACTTAAACTTAATATCGTTTCTCTTTCACCTGATACAAATATAATTGCACTATCAGAAGATTGCATGCTATATTTATTCATAATATCTGGTCTTGTTGTTAAATCATCAATTTGCTCTTGCTTAATATTAGAGTTAATTTGTGTATATTTATTTGCAAAATCGATTAAATAATTGTAACTACTTAAATTAATTAATTCAATTTTTACTTCTTTATCAATATCTTTTAACTTTGTGATAGAACTTTCTGATAAAGAATATATTTTATTTTTTGTTAAGTCAATGTCTGATACATTTAATTTTTCTACTCCCCAATTAATTAAAAAGTATACGGCAAAAATTATAGCTATTAATAATATTGTTAAAAATGTATCCTTTAACCACTTTTTCTTAATAATTTCTATTATTTTTTTCAATTTCTTTCTCTCCTTTCTATAATATACCTTTATTTAACAGACTTTCTTCTTTGCATAACAAGTATTGTTAATGCAATAAATACTATAGAGAAAGATATAAGTCCAGCTATTTCATTAAGAGATATTACTCCTACAGGAAATTTTTCATAAAAACTCATTATACATAAATTTGAAAATAAACTACTAATGTTTTCTACAAATAATGTTAATATAAGAAAAGCTATTGTGATAATTGCAGAAATTACTTGATTTTCTGTAATGCTAGAAGCAAACATTCCTACTGATATTGCAGCTGTTGCTATTAATATAAATCCAAGCATTGATGTAAGTACTGACATTATACTTGCTTTTCCAAATATTGAAACAATTCCAAAATATCCAAATGATATTAATAATGTTATTATAATTACTCCTAATGCTGCTATTAATTTTCCTAATACTACTTTTATTATACTAATTGGAGCTGTTAATATTAATTGCTCTGTACCATTCTTTCTTTCTTCTGAAAACATTCTCATTGTTAATATTGGAGCTGTAATTATAAGTCCATATAATGCAACATAATAGTATAATGAACTTAAATCAACAGAACCAGATTGTATAGTTGTTAAATAGAAAAACAAACTACATACTAATAATAAAATTCCTATAACAACATATCCTATTGGAGATAAGAAATAAGTTTTAAATTCTTTCTTTATTATTGCCCACATTATCTTTTTCCTCCTTTTTTATCATTGTTTTTATTTTGTTTTTTTAGCTTTTCTTTTTTCTTATTATTTTTATCTTTAATATCTTCATTTTCTGCTACTGTTTTATCTACTAATTTTATAAATGCATCTTCTAAGCTTGTTTCTGCCTTTTTCAATTCAAATATTGTAATATTTTCTTTAGGTAATATATCAAACAAAGACTTTCTAATATCTACTTTTGAATTAGATACTATTTTATATTGTTTTGTTCCATCTTCATTGTCTTTAACTAATGTAAGTTCTTCTATTTCTTTTATTTTTTCTTTTATAGATATCATTTTTTCATTAGGATCTTCTACAGTTACATAAAGGATGTTTTTTTCTTTAGTTTTTTCCTCTAAATTCTCTGGTGTATCAATTGCTACTATTTTACCTTTATTTATGATAATTACTCTTTCACATATTTGGCTAATTTCTGATAAAATATGAGAACTTAAAATTACAGTATGTTTTTTACCTAATTCTTTTATTAAATTTCTAATTTCAATAATTTGTTTTGGGTCTAATCCTACTGTCGGTTCATCTAAAATTAATACATCTGGATTTCCTACTAATGCTCCTGCCATACTTGTTCTTTGTTTATAACCTCTTGATAAATTCTTTATCAATTTATTTTCTACATCTTTTAATCCTGTTTCATTAATTACTTTTTCAACTTCTTCTTTTCTTTGTTTTCTTTCTACCATTTTTAATTCTGCCATATAAGTTACAAATTCTTTAACAGTTAATTCAAAATACAATGGAGTATTTTCAGGCATATAACCAATTTGTTTTTTAGCTTTTTTAGATTTTTTAATAATATCATAGCCATTTACGCATATGGTTCCTTCTGTTGGCTCTATGAAACCTGTTATCATATTCATAGTGGTACTTTTACCAGCACCATTTGGTCCTAAAAATCCAACAATTTCTCCATCTTTTACAGTAAAACTAATATCGTTTACTGCCATAAATTTGCCATACTTTTTTGTAACATTTTTAACTTCTATCAATTTTAATTCCTCCTTACTTTTCAGAAAATAAATCGACATTATTCTCCAAGTCAACTATTTCCGTAGTAATCCATAATTTTTTTACAATATTATCACTTAGTTTAAAATGATGCAATACATTTCACATAGTTTTCACAAAATAAATTTTATAAAGTATAATTCTTTTATTTCTTCATATACATTGTTACAAAGGAGTTTAAGTTATGAATTTATTTTATCCCTTTTTAATTGCTTTTATTTTAGTATTTATATCTGAATTAGGAGATAAAACCCAACTTTTAGTTTTATCTTTTTCTAGCAAAACTAAACCAGTTATAATTTTACTTGGTGTTGCTCTTGGTTCTTTTTTAAGTCATGGAATTGCAATTTTATTTGGTAGTTCAATCGCTCTTGTAGAAAATGATCTTTTGCATAATATTTTAGAATTTATTACTTATATATCATTTTTTCTTTTTGGTATTTTTTCTTTTTTACCTTCTAAGAAAGAAAATAAAAATATAGAAAGAGAAAATTCAATAGGAAAACTTTCATTTATTGGCTTTAATTATATTTTTATTATAGCCTTTTCAATTGCAATTGGAGAACTAGGAGATAAAACATTTTTAGCTTCACTAGGACTTGGTATAAGTTATCCTAACTATAAATTACTTTTGATTCTAGGTGCTATTTTAGGTATGGTTATTTCCGATTCTATTGCTATAGCTTTTGGAAAAGTATTAAATAAATATATATCTGAAAAAAATATGCAAAAATTATCTGGTATACTTTTCTTAATTTTTGGAATTATTGGATTAATTAAATTTTTTATATAATATAAATTGTTGTCAAAAATAAAAATCACCTCATATACTATATCAGGTGATTTTATTTTTATAACTCTCTTCTTCCTTCTAATGCTTTACTTAAAGTAACTTCATCTGTATATTCTAAATCTCCACCAACTGGAATTCCATGAGCAATTCTAGTAACTTTTACTCCTAGTGGTTTTACTAATTTTGAAATATACATTGCTGTTGCTTCTCCTTCTACTCTTGGATTTGTAGCAAGTATTATCTCTTTTGTGTTTCCTTGCATTAAACGAGAAAGCAATTCTTTTATTTTAATATCATCTGGTCCTATTCCATTCATAGGAGAAATTGAGCCATGTAATACATGGTATAGTCCTTTAAATTCATGTGTTCTTTCCATTGCTACTACATCTTTTACATCTTCTACAACACAAATTATACTCTCATCTCTTTTTGGATTACTACATATATTACAAGGATCCGTATCTGATATATTATAGCATTTTGAACAATATTTTAAGTTCTTTTTTGCATTTACAATCGCTGATACAAACTCGTTTACTTCTTCTTCTGACCTATCTAACATATAAAAAGCGAGTCTTGCTGCTGTTTTATTTCCGAATGCTTGGCAATCTTTCAAATGCTTCAATTAATTTTTCTATTGATGGTGAATAGTATGACATATTTTTTCTCCTACATTATTCCGTGGTATATTATATTTTCCTAAGCTTGCAGCTTGTGCACTATCTACTTTTCTTAATGCTTCGTTTGTGCAAGTTAAAATTAAATCTTGTAACATTTCAACATCTTCTGGGTCAACTACTTCTTTTTTTATTATAATTTCCTTTATTTCTTTATTTCCTGATACTTTAACTGTTATTGCTCCTCCACCTGCTGTTGCCTCAAATTCTTTTTGGCTTAATTCTTCTTGAGACTTTTCCATATCAGCTTGCATTTTTTTTGCTTCCTTCATTAATTGGTTTAGGTTCATTCCACCAAAACCTCCCATACCTCCTGGGAATCCTCCTCTTTTTGACATTTTATTTTGCTCCTTTCTAATATCTTTTTTATTGTACAAATTTTTACTTAAATATAGTAAAGTAAATCTTTAGTAATTATTTAACTAGTCTATAACATTAAATGGCAAATCCAAATCTTGTGCAAAATTCTCAATTGGGTTTTCTTCTGTTTTTGTATTTATGTCTTGCTTATTATCTTGAATATATTTTATTTTCATTGGCTTACCAAATTCCATTGAAACTCGCTTTTCTAATTCTGTTATATTTTCATTTTTTTCTAAGATTGTTTTTCCAAATGGTGTTAAACCTTTTGGAAATGAAATTCCTACTGTCATGTCATTTAGTTCATTGGCTGTTGAATTCATTAGATTTGTATATAACTTAATTTTTCCTTCTTGTTTTAAATCTGCTAATATTTTTGGCCAAGCATTTATCCCATTACCTAATTTTACATTTGGAGTAGTAGTATTTGGTTTTACGGCTGTTTTTTGTGTTTTTGGTGCAGGATTTACGCTATATGCAGGTTTGTTTTCCACATTTTGTGCTTGTTTGTGGATAACTCCTTGACCTATTTGATTTATTTTATTTTCTAATACAGCTATTTTATTTTTTAATGCTATTATTTCACTATTATCTATAGTTTCTGCACTTGATGTTACTTCTCCATTACATAATTTTAATATTCCTACTTGGAATAAAATAGTTTTTTGGGTTGACCATTTCATTTCATTTTCTATGTTTGATAATTCATATATAATAGATAACAATCTTTCCTTTTCTACTTTATTTGCTATTTCTTCTATTTCTTTTATTTCTTCTTCACTATAAATAGAAGTATTTTTGCTTGTTTTATATACTAATATATCTTTTACATACTTTATCATTTCCCATAGCAAATTACTTAAGTCTTTTCCTTCTTTTATAACGTCTTCTATTGCAGTAAGTGCTTCTTCTGGCGAATAGTTTATAATTGCTTTTGTTATATTATTAATGTAAGTAAATTTTGGTATACCTACTAAATCTTTAATTTTTGCTTCATCTATTTTAGTTTCGCCATCTTGAATGCATCTTTCTAGTATACTTAATGCATCTCTTACTGCACCTTCTGCAAGTGTTGATATTACTTTTAATGCTTCCTTTGTTATTTCAATATTTGTTTCGCTGCATACAATTTGTAGTCTTTTTGAAATATCTTCTTCTGATATTTTTTTGAAGTCGAAACGTTGACATCTAGATAAAATTGTTGCTGGCAATTTTTGAGGCTCTGTTGTAGCTAATATAAATTTCACATGTTCTGGCGGTTCTTCTAATGTTTTTAGAAGGGCATTAAATGCACCTGTTGATAACATATGAACCTCATCTATAATATATACTCTATATTTTGCTTTTGTTGGTAAAAAGTTAACTTCGTCTCTAATTTGTCTAATATCTTCTACGCTGTTATTTGATGCAGCATCCATTTCAACAATATCTGTTAAACTTGAGTTTAAAGCGGCTTTACAAATTTCACATTCATTACAAGGCTCACCATCTTTTGGGTTTAAACAATTTATTGCTCTTGCTAAAATTTTAGCAGCAGATGTTTTTCCAGTTCCACGTCCACCATTAAATAAATATGCATGCCCCACTCTACCTGCTATAATTTGGTTTTTTAAAGTTTTTGTAATATGTTCTTGCCCTACCATTTCCTTAAACGTAGTAGGTCTAAAAGTTCTATATAAGGCTGTATATGCCATTTTCTCACCCCCATAAATAGCATATTTTTAAAAAGGTATAAGAATTTTATAACTTACGTTTCTCTATGGAAGATACTTCACACATAAGTGACTACTTATTGCTGCTTCCTTCCGGACCTGACAAGGTTCATAGACTTACATTGAATTATCCTCCATACAGAAACGTTCTTTAATTCTTATACCTTTTGTATTATATACTTATTTCACTTGCTTGGCAAGTGGTTTTTTATGGTTTTATTAATAAAATTTATAAAGAAGAAATCGAAATGATTCTTTTTTCATGTTAAACTTTAACCCTTTTAAAAATAAATTTATCTTGTATTTCTTGCGAGCAAGTACCTTTTTCTAATAGATTTCCACTGCAAGGTAATTCTAAAGATATATTAGTTTTATAACTATTATTTTTTAAATTTATAACAAAATCAAAATTTACTAAAAATTTAATATTATCTGTTGTTGCTTGTGTTTTTGCTAGCATTGTTCCATCGTGTTTAATTTCTTCATCATCATTTGAAATATAATTTCCAACGCCAGTATTTGAAAAACGAATAACAATTGTTCCTCCTTGGTTTCCTATCTCTAATGTTTTGTTATTAGTTTTTAAAGCTCCTTTATATGTCAATTTGTTACTTTTTATTATTGTATCTTCTGTATATGTAAATAATCTACCATCTGAACTATTTGGCATAAAAGCTTGTATTTTTCCCAATTCTGGTTGTTTTATTATATCTATATTTTCTATTGAAATATTTTCAATTAAATCTTCTTTTGCATATTTTTCATTCTTTTCTATAGAAAAATAAATATCATTATTTTGAAATATAGATAAATTCCACTTTTCTGTAGCACCTTCTTTTTGTTTTCCTTCTGCCGTACTCACAACCATTATTTTAGAAAGTTTAAAAGGCATATTTGCCTCTCCTTCTACTTGGTATCTTATACTAAAAATTACAGATAATAAAATTGCTAACATTACTATTGACATAGCAATACATGCTTTTATTTTTTCTTTTTTTTCACTTTCTCTCAATTATATTGCCTCCTAAATTTCTTTTGTATACTTTTTCTTTTTTCTTAAATCTTTAAAAAAATCTTGCAAAATTTTTTCACATTCTTCTTTTAATATTCCTGTTTCACATTCTACTTTATGATTAAAAGTATAGTCTTCTAAAAGATTAAAAACACTGCCACATGCTCCTGTTTTATAATCCATTGTCCCAATATATACTTTGTTTATTCTAGATTGAATTAATGCTCCTGCACACATAGAACAAGGCTCTAATGTAACATACATTTCGCAATTTTCTAGTCGCCATGCATTTAATTTTTTGCTTGCTTTTTGAATTGCTAAAATCTCTGCATGATATGTTGTATCTTTTTTTGTTTCTTTTAAATTATGAGCCCTAGCAATTATTTTTCCATTCTTAACAATAACGGCCCCTACTGGAACTTCTTCTTTTTCATAAGCTTTTTTGGCTTCTTTTAAAGCCTCTTTCATAAATTTCTCTTTCATACTTTTTCCTTTATAATTTTTGGTGTTCCAGAGAGGATTCGAACCTCCGACCTGCAGTTTAGGAAACTGTCGCTCTATCCTACTGAGCTACTGGAACATGTTGCTTTTTTATTTTACTATAATTTATATTAAAAATCAATATTCCTTTTTTATCATTTTTGTGTTATACTTATTGTGTGAAAGGACGATATAATATGCAAAAAATATTAGGATATATGAGAAGAGCCATTAGAGCTTATGATATGATTCAAGATGGAGATAAAATCGCTGTTTGTTTATCTGGTGGAAAAGATTCTATCACTATGCTTATGGGATTAAAACAGCTTCAAACTTATTTTGATAAAGATTTTGAAATTATAGCATTAGCTGTAAATCCAGGTTTTGAATTTTTTGACTGTGATTTTCTTAAAAAAACATGTGATGAAATTGGTGTTCCACTTATTATTGAAAATAGCAATATTAAGCAAATTGTTTTTGATATTAGAGAAGAAAAAAGACCTTGTTCTTTGTGTGCTAATATTAGAAGGGGTATTTTAAATTCGGTTGCTATTCGTGAAGGCTGTAATAAAATTTCTTTAGGACATAACGAGGATGATGCCTTAGAAACTTTGCTTATGAACTTATTTTTAACAGGTAATTTTTCTACCTTTGCACCTACTTCTTATATGGATCGCTCTAAAATGACTGTTATTAGACCTTTAATTTATACACCTGAAAAAGAAATTAGAAAGTTTGTAAAGAAACAAAATATACAAGTTATGAAAAAAGCATGCCCTATGGATGGTGTTTCTAAAAGAGAATATATGAAAAATTTACTTGATAAATTAAATATGGATATTCCAATGTGTCGTGCTAATTTACTTGGAGTTATTAAAAGAAACAAAATAAATGGCTGGCATGAATAATACAGTAATGTAAAATACATTATTTATATAATGTATTTTACATAAGACTTATACGTTAATTTATTATTGACTTTTCTAATTTCTCTAATCTTTTATTTGCATCTTCTAAAGAAGTTCCTTTTACTCCCATATAGTATTTTATTTTAGGCTCTGTTCCAGAAGGACGTACTGCAAGCCATCCATCTTCGCTTAACTCATAATATAATACATTTGATTTTGGTAAATCTATTTTAGATGTTTCTTTTGTTTTGCAATCATATATTGTTTGTTCTTGGTAATCTCTAATTTTCTTTACTTCATAAGAACCTATTTTCTTTGGTTTGCTATTTCTTAAATTTGACATTATACTTTTTATTTTTTCTGCGCCATCAATTCCTTCTAAAGTAATTTGTTTTATGCCTTCTTTATAATAGCCATATTTTTTATACATATTTAGTATTTGCTCCCATAAAGAAATCCCTTTTTCTTTATAATATGCTGCCGCTTCACATAGAAGTGTTAC
>X120_Alpine_Shrew__coassemble_367_pt1 | contig 17283 bp, 15 predicted proteins | sample X120_Alpine_Shrew__metabat2_high_PE_003 | metagenome-assembled genome bin X120_Alpine_Shrew | reverse complement strand
AGATTAACTAAAGGATAAAATGTTTAAAGTTACAAAGGAGGAAATTTAAAATGTACGTATTTAACAAAATAACTGTAAACCCACAATTACCAAAGAGAATTGAAGAATTAGAGATAATAGCAAATAATTTATGGTGGTCTTGGAATACAGAATTTTTAAGACTATTCAAGCAAATAGATAGAGATTTATGGGAAACTGTAGGTAAAAACCCTGTTAAATTTTTAAAATTAGTAACACAAGAGAAACTAGAAGAAGCTTCAAAAAATGTAAGCTTTTTAAAAGAATATGATAAAATAGTAGAAAATTTTGAAGATTATAAAAATAGTAAATCTACATGGTTTTCAAGAAATTATCCAGATAATAAAACAGACTTAATAGCATATTTCTCAGCAGAATATGGATTAGACCAGATATTATCTATTTATTCAGGAGGCCTTGGTGTTCTATCAGGAGACCACCTAAAATCTGCAAGCGATTTAGGAATCCCTTTAGTTGCAGTAGGTTTATTGTATAAAAATGGATACTTTCATCAAAAAATAAATGGATATGGAGACCAAGAAACAGAATATAGAAAAATAGATATTTCTTCACTTCCAATTAAACCAGTAAAAGATGTAGATGGAAAAGATTTGATTGTTTTTGTAAAATTTCCAAAAAGAAGACTATACTTAAAAGTATGGCAAATTCAAGTAGGAAGAGTAAACTTATATTTAATGGATTCTGATATTGAAGAAAACCATGAAGAATATAGAAATGTAACAACAACTCTTTATGGTGGAAACCAAGAAATGCGTATCCAGCAAGAAATAGTACTTGGCATGGCAGGGGTAAGATTACTTAAAACATTAGGATTAAATCCAACAGTTTACCATATGAATGAAGGACATTCATCTTTCTTAATTATTGAATTAATTAAAGACATTATGAAAGAAAAGCAAGTTTCTTTTGAAATGGCAAGAGATATAGTATCTTCAAAAACAGTATTTACAACACACACACCAGTTCCAGCAGGAAACGATATTTTTCCACTTGATTTAGTAGAAAAATATTTTAAAGACTACTGGGATAGACTAGGAATTTCAAAAGAGGAATTCTTGAAAATGGGAATGGAGCCAGAGCCAAAACAAAATGCAGGGTTCAATATGGGAATTTTAGCATTAAAAGTAGCAGGAAAGAAAAATGGAGTAAGTAAACTTCATGGAGCAGTATCAAGAGAATTATTAATAATGTATGGCCAGAAATTGCAGCAGATGAATCTCCAATTACTCATGTAACAAATGGAATTCATACTTGCTCATGGCTTGCACCAAACTTAAAAGAATTATATAATGAATATTTAATGCCATATTGGCAAGACCATATCTACCAAGATTCTACTTGGGAGAAAATAGCAGATATTCCAAATGAAAAATTATGGAATGAGCATATGGTAAGAAAACAAAGATTAATGGAAAAAGCAAAAGAAAACATAGTAGAAAGATTAAAAAGAAGTGGATATCGCTATGAAGAAATTAATGAAATTACATCAAAATTAAATCCAAATGCTTTAACCATTGGCTTTGCAAGAAGATTTGCAACTTATAAAAGAGCAACATTATTATTTAGAGATTTAGAAAGAATTACACAAATTGTAAATAATTTAGATAAACCAGTACAGATATTTATCGCAGGAAAAGCGCATCCAGCAGATAAAGAGGGACAAGATTTAATAAAATACATTCACGAAATTTCTATGAAACCACAATTTAAAGGAAAAATATTCTTACTTGAAAATTATAATATGGAATTATCTCGCTACTTAATTAGCGGTGTAGATGTATGGTTAAATACACCAAGACGTCCAATGGAAGCATCTGGAACAAGTGGACAAAAGGCATCTGTAAATGGAGTAGTAAACTTTAGTATTTTAGATGGTTGGTGGGCAGAAGGTTATAACCAAAGAAATGGTTGGGCAATTGGAACAAATGCAGAATATGAAAATTATGAAGTGCAAGACAATGCAGATAGTGAAAGCATTTACCAAACATTAGAAAATAAAATTATTCCAGCTTATTATGAAAAAGACCAAAATGGAATTTCAGCAAAATGGATGGAATATATGAAAAACTCTATCATATCAACTGGTGGAAAATATAGCACAGCAAGAATGTTAGTAGATTATTGTAATAATTTATATATGCCACTTGCAAACTTATATCATAATCACTACGAAAGTTTAGAAGAAGTAGCAAAATATAATGAATTCAAACAAGAGTTATATCGTAATTGGGAAGATATTGTGATAACAGAAGAAAATAATTTAGATGACATTGTGATGGATGCAGGAAACAATATTGAAGTAACTTGCAGAGTAAAACTTCCAAACATAGCACAAGAAAACATAGAAGCACAAGTATATTACGGAAGAATTAAAGAAAATGGAGTAGTAGAAAAAATAGCAGTTATTCCAATGGAATTAGTAGATATTGATGAAGAAAATAGGACATACACTTACAAAGCAAAAATAGAACTTACAACAGGAGGAGACTATGGCTATACTTTCCGTGTAATGCCAAAACATGAAATGTTATTAGATTCGGAGAACCTAAATTTAGTAAAATGGATAGTAAAATAATATTTGAAGAACTAGAAATTTTTCTAGTTCTTTTCTATTGAATACAAAAATATTTAATGATATAATTCGTTTTATAGAATATAATAAGAAAGAAAAGATTTAGGAGGAAATAAATTATATGAGAAAAACAAAAATAGTATGTACAATAGGACCAGCTAGTGAAGATGTAGAGACATTAAAAAAATTAATTTTAGCAGGAATGAATGTTGCTAGAATTAATTTTTCACATGGAAATTTTGAAGATCAAAAGCAAAAAATAGAAAATGTAAAAAAAGCAAGAGAAGAATTAAATATGCCAGTTGCACTTTTGTTAGATACACAAGGTCCAGAAATAAGAACAGGCAAATTAGAGCAAATGCCAATAGAATTAAAAGCACATGATATCTTTACACTTGTAAATGAAGATATAATAGGAAACAAAGAAAGAGTAAGTGTAACTTATAAGGAATTATATAAAGATATTAAAATAGGCACACAAATTTTAATTGATGACGGAAAAATAGAATTACAAGTAAAAGAAATAAAAGGAAAAGACGTTGTTTGCGAAGTTATGAATGGTGGAATGCTTGGAGACAGGAAAAGTATTAACTTACCTGGAACACATGTTAATCTTCCATCTCTAAAAGAAAAAGACATTCAAGACTTAAAAGATGGATGCATGGCAGATTTTGATTTTGTAGCAGCATCTTTTGTAAGAAGTGCCGAGGATGTAAAAGCAATTCGAAAAGTATTAGACGAAAATGGTGGAAAAGATATAAAAATAATTTCAAAAATAGAAAACCAAGAAGGAATTGATAATTTAGATGAAATTATTGAACTTAGTGACGGAATTATGGTAGCACGTGGCGACTTAGGAGTAGAAATACCATTTTATGAAGTACCAATAATGCAAAAGAAATTTATCCAAAAATGTAATGATGCAGGAAAAATGGTAATAACAGCAACACAAATGTTAGACTCTATGACAGAAAATCCAAACCCAACAAGAGCAGAAGTAAGCGATGTTGCAAATGCAATATTTGATGTAACTGGAGCTATCATGTTATCAGGAGAAAGTGCTATGGGAAAATATCCAGTAAAATGTGTAGAAACCATGAATCAAATTGCAACAGCAGTAGAAGAATATATTAAATATTGGAAACGATTTACAAGAAGAGAGCATGATTTAACAGATTTAGACTATGAATTTAACTTAAGCCATAGTGTCACATCAACAGCCATGGAAATGAAAGCAAAAGCCATATTTGCTTATACAGAAACTGGAAATACCCCAAGAATGGTAGCAAGCTTCTTACCATGTTGCCCAATCTATGCACTAACAAATAATGAAAAAACATATCGTCAATTAGCATTAGCATGGAACACAACACCAATTTTAATAAAAGATAAAACAAAACCAAATGATATTATATCAGAAGGAATAGAAGAAGCAAAAAAACGTGGCTTTGTACAAGAAGGCGACGTAGTAGTAATAGCAGGAGGAGCCTCAATTCTATCAAGCCATGATAATAATAGTTCAGCTATGAACAGAACAATAGGAGGAGTTTTAAAAATATAAATACAATACAAAAAAATCCAGTAATGAAACTGGATTTTTTGTATTACGATTTTAAAAAAGTGTAAAGTGAGAATAAAAAGTCTGATATGTGTGTTACAATTAAAATAAATCCGAACATAATTAAGGACATTCCACCAATTATTACTCCTAAAATAAAGAAACAAACTAGCACCAATTTTATAGAATGAAAAAAATTAGAGATACCAGTCAAGTTACCAGTCCAGTTCAATTTATCAAAGATGAATTCAAAGAACCAACATGCCAAAGCTAATAATCCTAATACACATAAACAAACAATCCAACAAATAACGACATAAACATTAATAGTCATAAGGAAACCCTCCTTTATGAAAAGAATGTAAAAATAATAAATTTTTACAAAAGTTAATAAATTACATTGTAGGAATTATATAATAAATTAACATAAAAGTCAATAAAATTAAAATATAATTTCCAAAAACCCCTTTTAAAATAGAAAAAAATGGTATAAAATAGAGAAAATTGTTTATTAAAAGAAGAGGAGAATATGAATAAGAAATGGGAATGCCTTGAGGCAGATGAAGAAAAAGTAAAGAAGATAGCAGAAGAATATGAAATAAGCACTCTGCTTGCAAAAGTATTAGTAAATAAAAATATAACAAAAAAAGAAGAAGTAGATTTATTTTTAAAACCAACAAGGTATGACTTTCATAATCCATTTGATCTGCCAGACATGGCAAAAGCGGTAGATAGAATTATTAAGGCAATAGAAAACAAAGAAAAGATATTAATTTATGTGGATTATGATGTAGATGGAATTACAAGTATTACAGTATTAAAAAAGTTCTTGTTAGAAAGAAGTGCAATTGTTTCAGAATATATTCCAAATAGGTTAAATGAAGGTTATGGATTAAATAAAGAAGCAGTGAAAAAAGTAGTAGATGCACGGAAATACTTTAATGATTACAGTTGATTGTGGTATTTCAGCTATAGATGAAATAGACTATGCAAATTCTTTAGGAATAGAAACAATTGTAACAGATCACCACGAAGTAGGAGAAACTATTCCAAATGCACTAGCTGTTGTAGATGCCAAGCGTAAAGATAGCATATATCCATTTAGAGAGTTAGCAGGAGTAGGTGTCGCGTTTAAATTAATTCAAGCAATTTCTCAAAAATTAGAACTAGAAGAAAAAGAATATTTAAAGTATTTAGATATTGTTTGTGTAGGAACAATTTCAGATATTGTGGCACTTGTTAATGAAAACAGAGTTATTGCAAAATTAGGACTAAAACTAGTAGAAGTAACAAAAAATATAGGCTTAAAAACATTGCTTGAGGCCTCTAGCTATAAAAAGATAGATTCAAATACTATTTCATTTGGACTAGCCCCACGCATTAATGCTTGTGGAAGAATGGGAGAAGCAGAGGAAGCATTAAACTTGTTTTTAACAGAAGATGCAAGAAAAGCAAAACAAATTGCTGAGAAGCTAAATGAATATAACAAAGAAAGACAAGAAACAGAAAAAGAAATATTTGAAGAGGCAGTAAAACAAGTAGAAGAAAAAGAAGAAAAGCAAGTTTTAGTATTAGGAAGTGAAGGTTGGCATCATGGTGTGATTGGAATTGTAGCATCTAAAATAACAGATTTATATTTTAAACCAAGTATTTTAGTTTGCTTTGAAGAAGAAATGGGAAAAGGATCGCGGAAGAAGTATTCCAGGTTTTGATTTACATGAAGCACTAATGAATTGTAGTACTTATTTAGAAAAATTTGGCGGACACGCTATGGCAGTAGGTGTTAGTCTAAAAAAAGAAAACTTTGAAAAATTTAAACAAGAATTTGAAAAATATGCACAAAATAGCAATATTTGTGATATAATACCTATTATTCAAATTGATGAAGAAATTTCATTAAAAGATATTGATATTAAAGCAGTACAAGAACTAAGTTTATTAGAGCCTTTTGGTGAAGCAAATAAAATGCCACTATTTTTATACAAAAACTTAAAAATAAATTCTATACGTAGCTTATCAGAAGGAAAACATATTAAATTAACACTGCAAGATAATCATTTTTATATAGATGCCATTGGTTTTAACTTAGGACATTTAGCAGAAGAATATCAAATTGGAGATAAAATTGATGTAGTGGGAACACTTGAAATAAATAGCTTTAATGGAAGAGAAAGTGTACAGATTAATTTGAAGGATGTAAGGAAGTCATATTAAAAAACCTTACAATTTTGTATACAAAATTGTAAGGTTGGGATAAAACTAATGAAAAATAACTAGTCCTAGTATCCACAGAAAAAAGTGTATAATTATTGAAACTAAAAGAAATATTAAAGTAATTATAGTAACAAGTATAGGTGGAATTGCTATTATTAATAATATAATTATTAATAAATATAAAGGTATACTTACTATTTTTCTGATGATATACAAAATAGGCTTGTTAAAATCATTAAGTTTACTTATAATAAAATAAAAAAATATTGCTGCAACAATACATATGAATATTATGAGCAAATTGTGACCTAAAGATATAAATATATGCTCATGATCAATAGCTATGTAGGTGCTATAAGCGTAAAAAAGATCTTTCATATGGAATCCTCCTTTATGAAACAAGCTTGTAAAAATAGTTCATTTTTACAATTAACAATTAGTAACACTGACATATTAGCATAAAAAAATAGAAAAATCAACATAAGGAAGTGAAAAAATGCAAGAAGCGAAAGTACAATATACAATAGAAGATATTGTAAGTAAAATGAAAAAGAATAATAAAAAATCAGATATAAAGCTAATTTTAAAGGCTTACAATTTTGCAAAAGACAATCATGGAGACCAACTAAGAAAGTCAGGAGAACCTTATATTATTCATCCTGTGCAAGTAGCCTATACTTTAGCAGAATTAGAATTAGACGATGCCACAATTTGTGCAGCGCTTCTTCATGATGTAGTAGAAGATACTTCTATCACGCATCAAGACTTAATGAATGAATTTGGACAAGAAATTGCTGAAATGGTAGATGGTGTTACAAAACTTAGCAAATTAAATTATGAATCAGTAGAAGAAGAGCAAGTAGAAAACTATCGTAAAATGTTTTTAGCTATGGGAAAAGATATCCGTGTTATTATGATAAAACTTGCAGATAGACTTCATAACATGAGAACTTTAAAATATTTATCAAGAGATAGGCAAATAGCAAATGCAAAAGAGACAATGGATTTATATGCACCACTTGCCAATCGTTTAGGTATTTATTCTTTAAAGTGGGAGCTTGAAGATTTAGGTTTTAAGTATTTATATACAGAGGACTATAGAGAAATTGTAGAAGGTATAGATAGAAAAAGAGAAGAAAGATTAAAGTTCATTGATAAAATAGAAGAACAAATTAGACAAGAACTAAAGAAACAAAAAATAGATGCTGAAATTACAGGACGTGCAAAACATTTATATAGCATATATAGAAAAATGAAAAGAGATAATGCGACTTTAGATCAAATTTATGATTTATTTGCACTTCGTATTATTGTAAATTCTGTAAAAGATTGTTATGCAGCTTTAGGGGTTGTACATGAACTATATAACCCAATGCCAGGAAGATTTAAAGACTATATTGCAGTTCCAAAACCAAATATGTATCAATCTTTGCATACAACATTAATTGGTGAAAAAGGAACTCCATTTGAAGTACAAATTCGTACATGGGATATGCATAGAATAGCTGAATATGGTATTGCAGCACATTGGGCTTATAAGGAAGCTAACTTTTTAAAAGGTAAAAAATCAAATGTGCAAGTGACAGAGGACAAACTTGCATGGCTTAGAGAAACATTAGAGTGGCAAAAGGATATGCAAGATCCGCAAGAATTCTTAAATACATTAAAAACAGAATTGTTCGAAGATGAAGTATATGTATTTACTCCAAAAGGAGATATAAAAGTATTGCCAAGAGGAAGTACACCAATAGATTATGCATATAATATTCATGCAGAAATTGGTCATCATATGACAGGTTGTAAAATTAATAGCAAGATGATGCCAATTATTACGAAACTTCATAATGGAGATATTGTTGAAATTGTAACTTCAGATAATGCCAAAGGTCCAAGTAGAGACTGGCTTAAATTTATAAAGAGTTCTACAGCAAAAAACAAAATAAATGCATGGTTTAAAAAGAATTTAAGAGAAGAAAATATAGAAAAAGGAAAAGACTTAATTGAAAAAGAAATTAAACGTATAGGAATAGAATATTCTGAATTATTTAAACCAGAATTTGTTCAAGGAGCTTTAAGTAGATATAAATTTAACTCTGTAGATGATATGTATGCAAGTGTTGGATTTGGTGCAATCACTTCTGGAAAAGTAATTGCAAGAATTTTAGAAGAGTACCGTAAAGTACACAAAGAAGAAAACTTTGAACAAAAACTACAAGAATTAAGTAAAGAGAAAACAAGAGCCAAACCTTCTAAATCTGGTGTTATTGTAGAAGGAATAGATAATTGTTTAGTTAAACTATCTAAATGTTGCAATCCAGTTCCTGGAGATAATATTGTAGGATATATTACAAGAGGAAGAGGAGTTTCTGTTCATAGAGCTGATTGTAAGAATTTAAAAGATTTATTTTTAGATGAAGAAAATAGAATGATAGATGTATATTGGTATACAGAAAAAGAGGCAGCATACAATGTTGATATTGAAGTTTTTGCTAATGATAGAAACGGTTTACTTGCTGATATTATCGCACAAATAGCTAATTCAAAAACAAAATTAATTGCAGTGAATTGTAGAGCAAACAAAGAAAGAATAGCGATAACAGAAGTAACAGTAGAAGTAGAAAATTTGGAACAATTAAATAATGTATTAAAGGCGATTCGAAAAGTTGATAGTGTATATGAGGTTAAACGTAAAAAATAGACTAAACATTATTTAAAGGGCTGCTTAAGAATTTATTAGATTAATAAAATTATTCCATTCCTCGGCTTCACTACATGTTTTAACAAATTCTAAGAATAAACCCAACGAGCCTCTCCGACTAGCGCACCCTCATCGAGATTATCCTAAGAATTTGTAAAACCCACTTCAATTGCAGTCGTCATTACATAATTTTATTAATTTAATGAATCTTGAACTACTGTATATGAATAATAAATTGTAAGATATAGTTATAAAAGCAAATGAATAAAGAAAAGAAGGTAATACAAATGATTTTGAAAAGATTGAAATTAAATACAGCGTTGAGTGAACCAACTAATTGTTATATTGTAGAAGACGAAGAAAGTAAAGAAACAATGGTAATTGACCCAGGTGGAGAACCTGAAAAAATAATAGAAATGTTAGATACTTTAGGTATAGATAAATTAAAATATATTTATTTAACTCACTGCCATGGGGACCATTTTGGAGGAATTTTAGAGTTAAAAAAGCAAAAAGGCGGAAAAGTATTAATTCATCGTGATGATGCAGAAGGTTTGTATAATCCATCAATTAGCCTTACTTATTATATTGGTATGGATGATATTGAATTAGAAGCAGATTCTAGAGTAGATGAAGGAGATACTATTCATATAGGTAAGTTAGAGTTTAAAGTAATACACACTCCAGGACATACTAGAGGAGGAACTTGTTTATATTGTAAAGAGCAAGATTTGCTATTTTCAGGAGATACCTTATTTAAAGGAACGTGGGGAAGAACAGATTTGCCAACAAGTAGTTTCCCTGATATAATAGCATCAATTACAAATAAATTAGCAGTATTACCAGATGAAACAATAGTATATCCAGGACATGGTAAATCAACAAGAATAAGAGAAGAAGAACCAATTTATTTAACTTTACGACCAAGATTAGACTGATGTCTCATTGGGGACGTTTCCTTATGGGTAATCTGTCCCTTTTGGACATTAGAAGTAAATAATATAATAAATATAAGATGAGAGTATTTATAATTTAAAAAATAAAGTATATAATTAAAATAAAAATTAAATATATAGTAAAAATATAATTAATATGATAAAAATACTAAAACAAAATATTAGTGTCCAAAAGGGACAGATTACCCATAAGGAAACGTCCCCAATGGAGCGCAAGGAGATGAGATAAAAAATGAATAAAGTAGAACCAAGAACATTACCAGGTTTTATGGAATTGTTACCAAAAGAGCAAATTTTGTTTAACCAAATGAAAGAAAAAATTCAAAAATCTTATGAGAAATTTGGTTTTTTGCCAATAGATACGCCTGTTATTGAAATGGCAGATGTGCTTTTAGCAAAAGCTGGTGGAGAAACTGAAAAGCAAATTTATCGCTTTGAAAAAGGGGATAATGATTTAGCACTTCGTTTTGATTTAACTGTTCCACTTGCTAAATATGTAACTGAATATTATAACGAACTTAGTTTCCCATTTAGAAGATATCAAATAGGAAAAGTTTATCGTGGAGAAAGACCTCAAAAAGGAAGATTTCGTGAGTTTTATCAATGCGATATTGATATTATAGGTGACACAGAATTATCTATTTTAAATGATGCCGAAATGCCAAGTGTTATTTATAATACAATTAAAGAATTAGGATTTGAAGATTTTACTATTTGCATAAATAATCGTAAGTTATTAACTGGTTTATTTGAAGAACTTAAACTTCAAGAAAAATCAGTTGATATTATGCGTATTATTGATAAACTAGAAAAAATAGGAAAAGAAAATGTAATAGAATGTTTAAAAGATTTAGAAATAGAAGAAGATAAAATTGACAAAATAATGAAATTTATCCAAACTAGCGGAACTACTGATGAAAAATTACAAGCATTAGAGGATTTATATTTTACAAATAAAACCTTTAAACAAGGATTAGCAGAATTAAAAGAAGTAGTAAAATATGTTCGAATCTTTGGCGTACCAGATGCAAATTTTAAAGTAGATTTAACAATAGCTAGAGGTTTAGATTATTATACTGGAACTGTGTATGAAACTTTTTTAAATGAATATAGAGAAATTGGTAGTGTGTGTTCTGGTGGACGTTATGATAATTTAGCAGAATATTATACAGATAGAAAATTGCCAGGTGTAGGAGTTTCAATTGGACTAACAAGACTTTTCTATAAATTAAATGAACTTCAAGCAATGAAGGAAGAACAAAAATCTATAGCAAAGGTTTTAGTTGTTTCAATGGTAGAAGATAAAACAAAAGCAATCGATGTAGCAACATCTTTAAGAAAAGAGAAAATTGCAACAGAGGTATATTTAGAGGAAAAGAAAATAAAGGCAAAATTTAAATATGCAGATAAACTTTCTATTCCATATGTAATTGTAATAGGAGAAGATGAAATAGCAAATAACACAGTGACTTTAAAAAATATGGAAACAGGAGAGCAAGAAACAATTAGTTTAGAAAATGTAATTAAGAAGATAAAATAATGATTAAATAAAATGAATAGCTAAAGGTATAATATATTATACCTTTAGCTATTATAATAACATTTAAGTTTATAAAATCATCATATTTCCACTTATACAAGCATATATTTATATATAAGAGGTTTGTACAAAGGGGAAGACAATGGTTAATGTAACAGTTGTAAAAGGAAAAGATATTTTAAAATATGGAATAAAAATAGGAATATTTTGTATTTCCATATTTATTTTTCAAAAAATATTTATTTCCTCTTCAAAAGAAAAAATAGAAATGCCTAATTTAATAGATGAAAGTAAGCTAATTGAGTGTTTAGAAGATACCATTCCAACCATGAAACAAGTAAGTGGTAAAGAGGAAGAATGGGAAGAAAAAGTTAAAAAAATAGACCCATTAAAACTAGTAGTAGATATGCAGTTAGATGGAATGAATCATATAAAACTAAGAGAGCAAGAAAAAGAAAATATAGAAGTAGAAAAACAAGAAGAACAAGAAAAACAAGAAGAACAAGTAGAACATGCACGAACAGGACTTACAACACAAGTACTAGAAAACAATGTTCCAACAAAATTTACCAATTCATATAATGGAGTACAAGTTAAAAATGAGACATCATATCCTTTAACGGAAGAAATGTTAAAACCAGACATTACAGTAAATAATAATATTTTAATTTTCCATACGCATACATGTGAAAGCTACACACCAAGTGAAAAATTTCAGTACCAGCAAACAGGAACTTATCGAACAACGGATTTAAATTATAGTGTAGCCCGAGTTGGAACTGAGCTTACTAATCAATTAACTAGTTATGACTATAAAGTACTTCATGATATGACATATCATGATTATCCAGCTTATAGTGGTTCTTATGGTAGGTCTTTAACGACAGTAGAAAATTTATTAAAGCAAAATACAAATACAGATGTAGTAATTGACCTTCACAGAGATGCAATAGGAGATTACACTTATGCACCAACTGTTCAAATAGGAGAAGAACAAGCAGCACAATTAATGTTTGTAATCGGAACAGATGGGGGTGGTTTAGAACATCCAAACTGGAATCAAAACCTAAAATTTGCAATAAAAGTACAAGAAAAAGCTAATGAATTATATCCTGGTTTATTTAAGCCTATTATTTTAAGAAATAGTAGATATAATCAACACTTAGCTAAAGCAGCTTGTATAATAGAAGTTGGTGCAACAGGAAACACAATGGAACAATGTTTGACTAGTATGAAATATTTAGCAAAAGTAATGAGTGAAGTAATAAAATAGAATTTTATGAAAAAATAAGGATAGAACTATTGACAATAATCTATAAAATGTGCTAATATAATTATTGTCGATAGAAATTCTATCAATATTATATAAACGCGGATGTGGCGAAACTGGCAGACGCGCTAGACTTAGGATCTAGTCCGAAAGGGTGGGGGTTCAAGTCCTCTCATCCGCACCAAACAGAAAAACCTATGTAAGTATTGAAATATCAATATTTTACATAGGTTTGTTTTTTAAAAGTAATGCAATAGTAATGCAGTAGGGATTTTTAAATTGCTTTTTTTAATTCATCATAAACATATTCTGGAGAAACATCTATATAAATATCTGTAACTGCACTACCTTCAACATGACCTGCTAAATATTGTATAGCTTTCATATCCATGTTTGCTTCTTTCCATTGTGTAATACGGTCATGTCGTAATCTATGATTATGTATTTTCTTTGAAGAAATTTTATATTTTTTGTTAATTCTATCAAGCCATGAATTGATTTCATTTCCAGATATAAAAGTGTTATTCTCATAATCCCAAAACAATAATTTGTAAGTATTGTTTTCCGTTTTAGATAATTCTTCTTCCACGATTTCTTTTAATTCAGAAGATAAAGGAAAATATCTTTCTCCTTCATCAATTCCTGTTTGCTTTTTAAAAGTTTTTGTATGTTTTCCTAATATAATATTTCCGTTCCTTATCTCTAGTAAGTGTATTGTGAATATGAAGTTTGGTTATATCTTGGTCTATATCATCTTTAGAACGTGCTAATGTTTCGCCTACTCTCATAGCTGTTATCCATTCCAATTTTACTATATTGCGATATGGGTGATTACGTTCTTCATTATCTAATATATTTTGAAGTTTCACTCTTTCTTCTTTTGTAAGAGGGTAAACCTTTTTAGTTTCTTTATTAGAAGTAGGCTTTTTTAAGTTTTCATCATTCATAATATTAAAAGGTATCAATTTAATTGAGGGAGAAGAAGCAATAGCAAAAGCCTTTTTTAATAATCGCCACATCATATTAATAACTGACTGCGAATATTCTTTCATAAATTCTTTTGCTGTTTGAATATCAGTAAATGTAACTTTTTGAATAGGTTTATCAATGAAATTTGAACAACATTTAATTATACAGTTCAATGTATCTTTATCTCTCTTATAGGAACGACCACTTGTAACTTTGTCATTAAATTTTTGCTTAATGTGTTCTTCTATAATAGATTTAACAGTATCATCTCGTTTTTCAATGTATGTTCCATTATTAAGTTTATTCTTTGTAGTAGTAACTCTAGCTTTAAAGTCTTTCACACTTTCTTTTTTCTTTTGCTTCATAGTTTGTCTTTTTCCCTGTGTATCATAATATTGGAATATCCAACATTTTAAGGTATCACTATAATAAAGTGAGCCTTCTCCATTTCCAACAGATTTTGGTTTTCTATTTTTTCTTTGCATAATAAATCGCTCCTTTACAAGAGCGACTTTTTGTACTATAATAAATTATAGAAAGTCACTCTTTTTGATTTTCTAGGGGAATTATTTTTTGAGCAGTCTAGCAACTTATCCAAAAAATATTCCCTGCTTTTTTATTTTGTTTTTTATAAATAATATAACATTTATTTTTTTCTTTTGTTATCTCTCACAATTTTTTTAGTTTCTGCAATGTCTTTCAATGGGCTTAATAGTTGTTGAATTTCTAGTATTTTTATATTATTCATTTCAGAAAGAGAAAATAAATGTTGAACACCTGCTAAATCTTCTAGCATTACTACATCACTACCATCCTTATTTTCTGTTTTATATTCATGCCATAGAAAATCTGAAAGTGTATAAAGAAAAGAAACATTGTCTTCTTGTTCTAGCAAAAAATTTATTGTTTTGATTATAAAATAAACAACTTTTATATCTTCTCCTTCAAATTTTTTTCTCTTTACTAAAGTAGTTAAAAATTCTATTGCTTCTTCGGTTAGTCCAAGCCTTTTGTGTATTTCTTCATTATCGGCATCTTTACATTTAGCTTTTCCCATAAAATAGTCATAGGAATATCCAGTTGCTTTTTGATAGGCATGTAAAGTTTTTAATGACATTTCTGCTTCTCCTCTTTCAATTAGGCTTATGTCAGAATGAGAAATCTTTAATTTGTCTGCAAATTCACGTTGTGATAATATTCTATCTTTATTGTAATCTTCTCTTATATGCAAACATCTTAAACCAATTTCTTTTAATGTATCTTCATCAAGATATTTTGCTTCTTTCTTTTCTTTCTTCTCTTTTTTTACCTCTTTTTTCATTTCTACCTCCTGTTATTTTTTTCATAACAAATGCAGAAATTGTTATTTTTATTTAGCCCTTTACTAACATTTGAAAAAACGTTATGTGTTTGTTGTATAATAACAATATCAAAACTTGTTATACACAGTATAACATACTATATGTTATGTGTCAATCACAGAACAAAAACTTAATAAATTATTTGTAAAGGGGGTGAAATAAGATGACTATAAACATTGAAACAGATATAGACACACAAATAAAAAAACTTGATGAAATGTTAAAGAAAATAGAATTACTTGAGGACAAGTCAAAAATGATTAATTTTATTACAATTGATGAGTTTGCAAAATTAAGAAACTGCTCAAAATCTACAGCCCAGAAGATTTTCAGACAAAAATCCTTTCCGAGTGAAGCGATGGGCAAGCAGAAAGTTATAGAGTTGGAGGCTCTAAAAAAGTGGTATTTAGAAAAGCACGAAAAAGATGAGAGTTGCTAGACTGCTCAAACAATAATTAATTAGAAAATAAAGAGTGGTTTTCTGTATCTAGTACAAAAATCGCTCTCTTGTAAATGAAAGGAGAAATTTATTATGGAAAACAATGAAATTCAAACAAAAGAAGCGGATATACAAAACAATGATATAAACCTAGAACAAGAGATGAAGGAATTAAGCCGTGTGGAACAAAGTAGTAATACTGCTGTTCCACCAGATAATTCTAGTAAGCAAGAAAATGATAGTATTTTTTTAGAAGAAGTAGTTAAGTCTTATTATGACCCTAATGTACTTTTGACTAATTCTCCAGAATTAGAAGTAGTGGACTATTATTTTAAAAGTGTTACTGATGAACATGAGGACATAGAAAATTTACTTTATGAAATGATAGGGTATTGTTTAGCAACAACTGCTAAATTGAATAAAGCATTCCTATTAAAAGGTTCTGGACGCAATGGCAAAAGTAAGATTTTTAGGGTGCTTGAGAAACTATTAAATAACAAATGTTCACATGAAAATTTGGAAGCTCTATCAGGTTGTAAGGCAGGAAGCAGAACTACAATTAAGCAGTTAGATGGGGTAACATTGAACATAGCGGAGGACCAGAAGCAACCGCGATATATTAACAATTCATTTATTACTAGGCTAATATCTGGAGAGCCTATATCAATAGAACAGAAAGGAGATGACAATTTTGAGTTAGAACCTTATGCAACTTTGCTTTTCTCTGTAAATGAAGTTATTAACTTTAGAGAAGTTGGCTTACATATTACAGACAGGTTTATAGTTATACCTTTTAATGTTACCTTTACAGATGAAAATGGTAATAGAGATATAAACATGGGTAAAAACTTATGTCAGCCTAAAGCATTGAAGATTATTGCAACTAGAGCAATACAAGCATTTAATAAAGTGCTAGAGAATGGGAAATTTACTATTCCAGATAGTGTAAAGAAAGAAACAGATAGGTACTTTAACGAATGTAACAACGTTTGTGAATATTGTAGTGCTTTTCCTATAAAAACATTTATCTTTAAATCTAGGTATTATGAGGAATACTGCAAATGGTGTGCTACCAATAATATGGAAGCGGTTAGCAATGCTCAATTTGGTAAAACTGTATTAAGTTTAGGCTATAGAGCCGAACGATATTCGTTTGGTAAGGTTAGAAATACCTATTATGCTGCTCAAGACTTCGATAATGATGATAGTAGAATTATTTATGATGAGTTTCTTAAATTAAGTTGTATAAATGAAGAACTAGATACAATATTAGATGATAATTCTTATCAATATAGTTATGGTACATTTAATGATTATCTTTGTGAACAATTTTATAAGGAAGTAAAAAATATTGAAAGTGAGAAATCAAAGAATATTGAAAGTGAGAAATCAAACAAAGTAAATGACTTTTTTAAAAATTCTTAATTGTATTTCCATAATAAAGGAGATAGTGTCAAAACTATCTCCTTTATTATGGAATTTCACTATGCCACTATGCCAGATATTAGCAAATAAGCATTAAATTGTATTTTGCATAAGTTCAATATAATAAATTTTGTATGAAGTTAGTTATGTTTTAATACGAAGTATTAAAACATACTATCAATAAAAATAACAATAAAATAAGAAAATTTTTATAAGTGTTTTTACCTAATTAACATTATAAT
>X120_Alpine_Shrew__coassemble_363_pt1 | contig 18194 bp, 15 predicted proteins | sample X120_Alpine_Shrew__metabat2_high_PE_003 | metagenome-assembled genome bin X120_Alpine_Shrew | reverse complement strand
GGGTTGTTATTTTAATTATCTTTACTTTTATTAGAAATATCATTTAGAAGAATAAAATAAGAAAAACTCTCATAAGATATATAAAGTATCAATATGGGAGTTTTTTAAATGATTATTTTAAGTAAAAAAAGGATAATGATAGTAATAGGAACTGTAATGCTAGCTATGTTTGTTTTTATATTTCAAACAGCTAGTGTAAATAAAACTGTGCAAACCGTTGCGCTTCCAGTTAGCAATAAAGTTATTGTACTAGATGCGCGGGCATCGGAAAGCCAGATGAGGGAGCACAAAGTAGTAATCGGTACAACAGAAGCAGAAACAAATTTAAAAATAGCTTTAAAAGTTCAAAATCTTCTTGAACAATCAGGTGCAACAGTTATTTTAACAAGAAGTGACGAAGAGGCAATTTATGATTTAGATAGTAAAACGTTGAAACAAAAGAAGATATCTGATATTCACAATAGAGTAAAAATAGGAAATGAAAGTCAAGCAGATATATTTGTATCTATTCATTTAAATAAAATACCTGAGGAGCAATATTGGGGCTGGCAATGTTTTTATAAAAACGGAGATGAAAATAGCATAAAATTAGCAAAAGTTTTGCAAGAAAACTTAAATGAAGCTATAAAAAAAGAAAATAAAAGGGTAGCTATGAAATTGGATAACGTATATATAATAAAACATGTAGAAATACCTATATCTATTGTGGAATGTGGATTTTTGTCAAATACAGAAGAAGAAAAGTTATTATTAGAAGATAGTTATCAAGATAGACTTGCTTGGGGTATTTATAATGGAATAATAGATTATTTTTATGAATAAACTATTAGGAACGGAATTTTAGTTTAATAAATTGATACTAAACTAAAACCCTCCTTTCCTAATAGTTTAATAGGTTTATGCATAAATTTTCCACAATTAGCAAATAATATGTACATAAAACGTATTTGCTAAGGAGTGAAGATTTTTAATGGAATATAGAACTTTAAACCGAAGAGGAACAGTTTTAGATAAAGAACAATTAGAAAAATATTTAGAAAAGTTAGCATCAGATCATATATTACAAAAAAATAGTGATAAAGACACGTATCCAATACCAAAAGTAAAAGAAAATTTTGCTGTTATAGAAGAGGTATATCATCTTTTGAATGAACATATAAGGCTTGGTATTCCAATTCATCCTGCAGGAGAATGGCTATTAGATAATTTTTATATTATTGATGAAACTGTGAAAACAATTATAAAAGAAATGCCACTAAAGAAATATACTAGTTTTCTAGGCATTGCTAATGGATTAGATAAGGGGTTTGCAAGAATTTACGTCTTAGCATATGAAATTGTAAATTTTACAGATAATAAGATTGATTATAAAAATGTAAGCAGTCTTTTATGTAGTTATCAAAGAAAAAAATCTCTAAGCATGGAAGAAATATGGAATATAGGTATTTTTATGCAGATTGCATTATTACAAAGCATTCGTGATATATGCGAAAAAATTTATTTTAGTCAAATGCAGAAATATCGTGTAGAAAATATTCTAGAAAGATTAGTAGAAAGACGAACTGAATTAAAATATAAGAATTTAGCTGAGTATAGAACAAGAGTGAAAGGATATGGAGAAATGAAATATCCTTTTATTGAGTATTTATCTTACAGATTAAAGAAACAGGGAAGAAATGCATATCAATTTGTTATTGCTTTAGAAGAACAGGTAAACAAAATGGGAACAACAATAGAAGAGGTAGTAAAAAAAGAGCACTTTGATATAGCTATAAAAAAAGTAAGTATGGCAAATTGTATTATAAGTATGAAAGAACTTCTTCGAATGGATTTTTTAACAATTTTTGAACAGAGTAATGGCGTTGAAGAAATTTTAAAAAGTGATCCTGCAAATATCTATACTGATATGGATTATAAAACAAAGGAGTATTATAGGAATACAATAAAGGAAATTGCTAAAAAAACAAAGATTTCAGAGATTTATATTGCAAATAAAGCACTAGAATTAGCCAGAGAAGCAAGTCAAAATGAAGAATTAAATATAACAAAACAAATGCATATAGGTTATTATTTAGTTGGTGAAGGAATTGATAAATTATATGAAACAATACAAGTAAAAAATAAAAAACTAAAGAATTTTACAAAAGTAAAAATATATATATTATTTACATGGGGAATTTCGACTATTTTATCAATATTATCTACTATTTTATTATATAAAAAAATAAATTCTATTTTAATTAGTTTTTTTATGGCAATTATACTATGGTTCCCGATTCAAGCAATTACAATACAAATTATTCAATATATATTAGGAAAGATAGTAAAACCTAAATTAATTCCTAAAATGGATTTTCAAAGAGGAATACCAGAAGAATGTAAAACTTTTGTTGTAATACCTACCATTTTAAAAAGTAAAGAAAAAGTACAAGAATTAATGAAAAAGTTAGAAGTTTACTATTTAGCAAATAAAAGTGAAAATTTATATTTTGCATTATTAGGAGATTGCTCATCTGGAGCAAATAAAGAAGAAAAATTTGATAAAGAAGTAATAGAAGAAGGACTAAAGCAAGTAGAAATATTAAATAAAAAATATTGTAGGAAAGAATTTTTAGAAGAAAAAATGGAAATTTCTAAATTTCATTTTATTTATAGAAAAAGATATTGGAATGGTTCAGAAGAATGTTATTTAGGATGGGAAAGAAAAAGAGGACTTTTAAATCAATTTAATGAGTACTTATTAGGTAATATAGAAAATCCTTTTTTAGTAAATACAATAGAGAATAAACCTAAAATAAAATATATTATTACATTAGATGCTGATACAGAATTAATATTAGGCTCTGGCTTAAAATTGGTGGGAGCAATGTCACATATATTAAACAAACCAATTTTAAATGATAAAAAAGATTGTGTAATTGGAGGACATGCTTTAATGCAACCCAGAGTTGGAATTAATATGGAATCTGCCAATAAAAACTTATTTACAAAAATCTTTGCTGGAAGCGGAGGAATAGATGCATATACAAATGCTATTTCAGATATCTATCAAGACAATTTTGATGAGGGAATTTTTACAGGAAAAGGTATTTATGATTTAGAAGTTTTTTCTGAAGTATTAAAAAATGAGATACCAGAAAATACAGTTTTAAGTCATGATTTATTAGAAGGTAGTTATTTAAGATGTGGACTTGTTTCTGACATAATGCTTATGGATGGGTATCCAAGTAATTATAATAGCTTCAAACTAAGACTTCATAGATGGATACGTGGAGATTATCAAATTATTAGATGGTTAAAAAAAGAAATAATTAATAAAAAAGAGATAAAAAAGGAAAATCCATTAAATACACTTTCAAAATATAAAATTGCAGATAATTTAATTAGAGCAATTACGCCTATTTTTACAATATTGTCTATCATAATATTGTGTATAATTTCTGTTTTTAAAAAAGTTAATGTGCTTGGATTTATAGTTTTAACAGTTTTATCTATTATTACTCCAACGATAATAGAAATTATTAACAAAATTATCTATAGAAAAGAAGGTGAATCATATCAAAAGACTTTTACACCAAGAATATCAACTTTTACATCCAGTATCATAAGAGGAATATTGACAATTATGGTTTTACCAGATAAAGCATGCTACTGTGCAAATGCAGTTATAAAAACAATATATAGATTAAAAGTAAAAAAACATTTATTAGAGTGGACTACCTCAGAAGATGCAGAAAAGTTAGCAAAAACAGATTTGATATCGTATTATAAAAATATGTATTTAAATACTATAATAGGAATTTTAGAAATATTATATGTATTTATTTCAAAAAATCAATTTATTAACTTGTTTATATTAATATTATCTATTTTGTGGTTGATAGCTCCTGCAGTATTTTGCTATATTAGTAAAATTCCTAAAAATAAAGAGGTATTAAATGATATTAATAAAGAAGATAAAGAATATTTATTAGAAATAGGAAGAAAGACATGGCAATATTTTAAAAATACATTAACAGAAGAAAACAATTATTTACCACCAGATAATTATCAGGAGGGAAGAAAAATAAAATTTGTTGATAGAACATCATCTACTAATATTGGACTGGGGTTACTTAGTGTTATATCAAGTTATGACTTAGGATATGAAAGCTTAGAAGATACTTTAGAATTATTAAACAAAATGCTTATGACGATAGAATCACTTCAGAAATGGAATGGACATCTTTATAATTGGTACAATATAAGAACATTAGAGCCATTAGTTCCAAGATATATATCAACTGTAGATAGTGGAAATTTTATAGGTTATATTTATGTACTTAAAGAATTTTATAAGAATATAAAAGAAAAACTTGAAAATGAAGAGATAGCAGAAGCTTCTGATAAAAAGAAAAAACTGCTTGCTTATATTCCTGAATGGGTTAGTAAGCCTAATTCCGAAATTCAAATTGCTAATGCGGATTTTACAAAATTATATAATGAAGAGAAAGGATTATTTTCTATAGGATTTAATATAGAAGAAAATAAATTAACAGATTCTTATTATGATTTACTTGCTTCTGAAGCTAGACAAGCTAGTTTAATTGCTATTAGTAAAAAAGATGTTCCTTCAAAACATTGGTATAAATTAAGTAGAACTCTAACAACGATGGATGGATACAATGGGCTTATTTCATGGTCTGGAACGGCTTTTGAATATTTAATGCCAAATATTATTATTAAGCAAGAAAAGGGAAGCCTGCTAGATGAATCATGCAAATTTATGATAATGAGTCAAAAAAAATATGCTAAAAAATTAGGAGTACCATGGGGATTTTCCGAAACAGCATTTTATCTTAAAGATTTAAATAATAATTATCAATACAAAGCAATTGGAATTCCATGGCTTGGTTTAAAAAGAGGATTAGAAGAAGATACTGTAGTTGCAACGTATGCTTCTATTATGGCTCTTTCAGAAGAACCAAAGTCAGTAATAGAAAATATAAGATTACTTGAAAAGCAGGGAATGTATGATAAATATGGATTTTATGAATCTATTGATTATACACCAATTCGTATGCCAAATGGTAAAAAGCAAGCAGTAGTAAAGACGTATATGGCGCATCATCAAGCATTAATTCTATTATCTATCAATAACTTTTTTAATAATAAAATATTACAAAAAAGATTTTCAGAAAATATTGAAATAAATTCAGTAGAAATTTTACTTCAAGAAAGAATGCCAGAAAATAGAATAATAACAAAAGAGGAGAAAATAAAGCCAAGTAAAATAAAATATGAAGATTACAAAAACTATGCACAAAGAGTATATACAAAGACAAATCAAAAGTTACCAATTTATAATATAATATCAAGCGAAAATTATAGTATAGTAATGGATGTAAAAGGTGAAGGATATAGCAAATATAAAAATTATATTATTAATAGGTATAAAAGAACATCGGATGAAATGCAAGGAATATTCTTTTATTTAAAAAATATAAAGAACAAAAGAATATGGACTTCAAATGATATGAATTATTTATCAAAAGCAGATAAGTATGAAATAGTGTTTTCAGAAGATTCGGATAAGATAAAAAGAATGGATGGGTCAATAGAAAGTATTTGCGCAGTAACAATAAGCTCCGAAAAAGAAGTAGAACTTAGAAAATTAGAATTAACAAATCATGGAATAGAAGATGAGACAATAGAAGTAACCGTAGCAATAGAACCAGTTCTTGCAACTTTAGAACAATATAATAGCCATCCAGCATTTCAAAATTTATTTTTAGTATACGAATATTTAGAAGAAGAAAATATATTTATTATTAAAAGAAAGGATAGAGAAAATACAGAAAAAGGTTTATATTTAGCGGTAGCTCTTTACACAGAAAATACTTGCATTCGGAGATTTGGAATATGAAATAGATAAAGAAAAATTTCAAGGTAGAGGAAATTTATTACTTCCTGCTATGGTAGAAAACTCAAGGCCGTTTTCTAAAAAAATACAATTTGTTACCGATCCTATTTTAGCATTAAGAAGAACTATTTGTTTAAAACCAGATGAAACAGCCTCTCTTAATTTAATTATGAGTGTTTCTGAACAAAGAGATATTGCTATTGATAATGTAAAAGAATATCAAAATGAAGGAAAGATAAATAAAGCTTATCAACTATCAGTTGCTAGAGCAGATACAGAAGCAAGATATTTAGGACTAACAGCAAGACAAATAGAAGCATACCAAAAAATGTTAAGCTATTTATTATTTTATAATCCTTTGCAAAATAAGGAAAAATTTAATGCAGAATATTATCCAAAAGAAGAACTATGGCAATATGGAATCTCAGGAGATCTACCAATATTATTAGTAAAAATACAAGATAGCAACGATAGAGAAATATTAGAAGAAGTATTAAAGGCATATGAATTTTTTAGATTGAAAAATATAGAAATAGATTTAGTGATTTTAAATGAAGAATCAAATAGTTATGAAAAATATACAAAAGAAATAATACAAAATGCAATTTTAAATGTTAATTTAGGTTATCTACAAAATATTAGAGGTGGAATTTTCACAATAGAAAGTAAAGATTTAGATATAGTAGAATTTTACTCAAAACTTATAATTGATACTAAAAAAGGACCATTAGAAAGACAATTGCAGGATTTAGAAGAAATATATCTAGAAAATAAAAAAGAAATAGAAGAAAAAACTAAAAGTACAATTATCTTTTACGAAGATGAAAAAAATACGAAAAAAGAAAGAAAAAAACAAAATTTATTATACGATAATGAATATGGAGGTTTTAGTGAAGAAGGAAAGGAATACATTATTTCTATAAATAAAGAAAATAGACTTCCAACTGTTTGGAGCCATATGATGGCAAATAATACTTTTGGAACTTTAGTAACAGATAGTATGGGAGGATATTCATGGAGTAAAAATAGCAATTTAAATAAAATAAGTAGTTGGTCGAATAATCAAGTTATCGATAATCCATCAGAGGTAATTTATCTGCAAGATCAAGAATCTCTAAAAACATGGTCAATTGGATTAAATCCAATTCCCGATAATCAAGATTATCATATTACTTATGGTTTTGGATATGCTAATTATAAGCACACAAGCATGGAAATCGAGCAAGATTTAACTGTATTTGTACCAAGAGAAGATTCTGTTAAAATTTCTTTATTAGATTTGAAAAATTTAGAACCTAAAAAGAAAAAGTTAAATTTAATTTATTATATGAAACCAATATTAGGGGAAAATGATACAAATGGTAATGAATATATAGATATAAGATTACAAGAAAATAGTAATATGCTAATATTAAAAAATAAGACAAATACTACTTTCAAAGAAATGATATATATATCATCAAATGAAAAAATAAAATCTTATACTGGAAGCAAAGAATTCTTTTTTGGAGAAGGAAATTTATCAAATCCAGATGCTTTGAAAAAAATGACGTTAAATAAAGAAAATAGTTTAGGTAAAGATGCTATTGTAGCATTGCAAATTGAAATAGAATTAGAAGCATTTGAGACAAAGCAAGTATCACTACTTTTAGGAAGTGAGAATAATCTAATAGATTGTCAAGATAAAGCTTACCAATATACAAAAACATCAAAGATACAAGAAGAATTAGAATGTGTAAAAAAAGATTGGAATAATATTTTACAAAAAGTACAAATAAAAACTCCGCTTGATTCATTTAATATATTAATGAATGGGTGGCTAATTTATCAAACTATAACAAGTCGTTTAAGAGCAAGAACAGCTTTTTACCAAGCAGGTGGAGCGTATGGATTTCGTGACCAATTGCAGGATACAATTGCTTTGAAATATTATGATATTAATATAATGAAAGAGCAAATTATAAAACATAGTAAACATCAATTTATAGAAGGAGATGTAGAACACTGGTGGCATGAAGAAACAAATAGAGGAATTAGAACCAGATTTTCAGATGATTTATTATGGCTTGTTTATATAGTAGAACAATATATTGAGTTTACAGGAGATTATACTATTTTAGATATAGAAACTCCATATATAGAAGGTGAAAAATTAGAAGAAGAAATAGATGAAAAATATGATATACACTTAGAAAGCAAAGTAAAAGAGAGCATATTTATGCATTGCGAAAGAGCTTTGCAAAAATCTTTACAATTTGGAGAAAATGGACTTCCTAAAATAGGTTCAGGGGATTGGAATGATGGATTTAGTAAAGTAGGAAACAAAGGAAAAGGTGAAAGTGTTTGGCTTGGATTCTTCCTATATGACATCTTAAAAAAGTGGATTGAAATATTAGAAAAAATGAGTCAAAAGACCAATGTAGGGGTTGCACTTTGGAAAAACCAAGGACAAGTTGAAAATCGGAAAACAGATAGAAAAAGAACTAGATGTAGAAGGTAAAATTAGCGAATATAAAGATATAGCGGAAAAATTAAAGAAAGATTTAAATACAAAAGCATGGGACGGAAGATGGTATAAAAGAGCTTTTATGGACGACGGTAGTGTTCTAGGAACTTTGCAAAATGAAGAATGTAAAATAGACGGTATTTCTCAAAGTTGGTCTGTTATTTCAAATGCAGGAGATAACGATAAAAAATATATATCTATGGAAGCTTTAGAAAATCATTTAATAGATAGAGAAAATGGAATTATAAAACTATTAGATCCGCCTTTTGAAAAAAGTAGTTTAGAACCAGGATATATAAAAGCATATTTACCAGGTACAAGAGAAAATGGAGGACAATACACACATGGTGCAATATGGGCAATTATTGCAGAGGCAATGCTTGGTTTTGGAGATAAAGCAATAGAACTATTTAGAATGATAAACCCAATAGAACATGCAAGAACTAAAGAATCTGCATCAAAATATAAAGTAGAACCATATGTTGTAGCAGCTGATATCTATGGGCAAGGAAACTTAGCAGGACGTGGCGGTTGGACATGGTATACAGGCTCAGCCTCTTGGATGTATGAAGCGGGACTTCACTATATTTTAGGATTTACAATAGAAAATGGATATTTATTTTTTAAACCATGTATTCCAAACGATTGGAAAGAGTATAAAATCCATTATAAATACAAAAATAGCATATATAATATAAAGATAAGTAATCCAAATTCAAAAAATACAGGTGTCGACAAAATGATTGTAAATGGTCAAATACTAGATGATAAAAAGATATATTTACAAGATGATGGCAAGATATATAATGTAGAAGTAATAATGTAAGTGTTTCAAATTTGCAAAAATGCTAAAAATGTGGTAAAATATAATTAGTTACCAATAATTTGAAAATTTTTTAGGAGGTTAAACATTATATGAGTAACAATATGAAAGCAGCATTGTATGTATTGGTGGGAATTATTGTAGGATTAGCAGCTATGGCTACAGGAGTATTTATGTACTTCTCTGCAACATTTATTCCGGTATATGTTGGAAGCACATACGTAATAGGAAACCAGTTATTACGGTACCTTTTATACGGAGTACTTTTTACAATACTTGTAGCATCAATCAAATTAACTGAGTATGGAGTAAAATATATCTCAAAAAAAATTAAAAAGGCATTACATTAATGCCTTTTTTCTTAATTATTTTTTGTTTAAAAAACATTAAAAATAATGAAAAAAAGCTTGTACAAATAAAAAGAATATGATATAAATAGAATAAATAATGTCGTAAGAAAAGAAAGGCGGATTTCTTATGGAAGAAAATTTAGAGAAGAAAACAATTTTAATTGTAGATGATGAAAAAACAATAGTAGATATGTTAGTCTATAATTTGCAAAAAGAAGGATATGAGACACTAGAGGCTAATGATGGAGAAGAAGCAGTTAATATAGCACTAGATAAAAAACCAAATTTAGTGTTATTAGACATAATGCTTCCAAAAATGGATGGGCTTGCTGTTTGTAAGAGAATTAGACAGCATTTAGATATTCCTATTTTAATGATATCTGCAAAAGATGAAGAGATAGACAAAATATTAGGTCTAGAATTAGGAGCAGATGATTATATTACAAAGCCATTCAGTGTAAGAGAGTTAATGGCAAGGGTAAAAGCTAATTTAAGAAAAGCAGAGATAACTAGTAAATCATCTTCAGAAACATCTAATGAAAGTAAATCAGAATCTAATACTATTACAGTAGGAGATTTAAGCTTAGATTTAAATAAATTTGAAGTTAAGGTTAGAGGAGAAGTAATGGACTTAACTCTAAGAGAATTTGAAGTTATAAAATATTTAGCAAGTCAACCAGGTCAAGTAGTAACAAGAGAAGTACTACTAGAAAAAGTATGGGGATATGAATATTATGGAGATATACGTACGGTAGATGTTACAGTCAGAAGAATTAGAGAGAAAATAGAAAAAGATACATCAAATCCAAAAATATTGATTACCAAAAGAGGAGTAGGATACTATATAGCATCAAAATAATTAAAGATGCACAAAGAGGAAACGATCCTTTTTGTGCATTTTTTATATAAAAGGAGAAAAGCATGTTAAAAAATGTACAATTAAAAATTATATTAATCTTTAGTATATTAGGTATTATATTAATATGGGGAATTGGAGCAATTTTTATTACAAGTTTGCAAAGTATGGCATTAGAAATGGGACAATATGAAGAATTAATCTCTATTCAAATACATAATATAAAAATAACTACAATTATTTTATCTTTTGTATTTGGACTTATTTCAATATTAATAGCCATATTTGTATCAAAAGTAATACTAGATCCTATTTCAAAATTAATTGATAGTGCACCTCGTATTGCAGCAGGAGAGAATGTATCAATACAAGAAAACAAAGATAGCAAAAAGAAGACAGAAGTAGATGAATTAACAAATGCATTTACGTTAATGACAAATGAACTAAGAGAAAATTTAAATGAAGTTAATAGGCAGAAAAAACAAATTGAAACAATTTTGCTTCATATGACAGATGGAATTGTTGCATTTGATATGGAAGGTAAAATAATGCATATAAATCCAGCAGCAACAGATTTATTAAATTTAACTGAAAATGAAAATACATTTGACAAAATTTTTGGAAAGTTAAATATAGATATCAATTTAGAAAAAACGGTATATTTAGAAAATTGGACATCTTCTGAACAAAGAATGCAAGTAGAAGATAAATATTTAAATATTTTCTTTGCTTCTTTTAAAGATGAAAACGATATACCTTCTGGAATAATGGTAGTAATTCAAGATATTACAGAACATGTAAAATTAGATAATATGAGAAAAGAATTTGTGGCAGATGTATCACATGAGTTAAAAACACCAATTACTTCTATAATGGGTTATGCTGATACATTATTAGAAGGAGAGTATGATAAAGATACTCAAGACAGATTTTTAAATGTTATAGCATCAGAAGCAAGAAGAATGGCCAAATTAGTATCTGATTTATTAATTTTATCTAGATATGATAACAAAAAAGTAGGTAAGGAAATAACAGAATTTGATTTAGGTGAATTAGTAAAGAAATGCCAAGAAAAATTACAATTAGAAATTGATAAAAAAGAACATCATGTAGAATGTTTTGTTACAGCTAATGTTCCTCCTGTAAAAGCAGATAAGGATGGAATTGAAAGAGTAGTTTTAAATATACTAACAAATAGTATTAAATATACATCAAATGGTGGAACTATAAAGATTTATGTAGGTTTTGTTTATAATGATGCATATATAAAAGTTATAGATAATGGAATAGGAATACCAGAGGAAGATTTAAACCGTATTTTTGACCGTTTTTATCGCGTAGATAAAGCACGTACAAGAGAAATGGGTGGTACAGGCCTTGGACTTTCAATTGCAAAAGAAATATTAGACCAAAATAAAGGAAGTATTGATATTAAAAGTAAAAAAGGCGAAGGAACAGAAGTGGTTATTAGAATTCCTACTAAATAAATGCCACCTTTTTTCATACTATTGATAAATATGGTAAAAAAATATATAATAAAAAAGAAAGGAAGAATGAAAAAGATGATAAATAGTACTGTAAAAGAGATATTAGAATGGGTATATTGCATAGTAATTGCATTAATATTAGCATTATTAATTAGATATTTTATAGGAACACCTACAATCGTTCAACAACCTTCTATGTTTCCTACATTAAAAGCGAATCAAAGATTAATATTAAATAGATTATCTAGAACATTGAATGAAACACCTAACAGAGGAGATATTATAACTTTTGAAGCTCCTAGTAAATCAAATGCAGAAAGCCAAAGAGCATCATATGATAATGAGCCTACAGGTTGGTTTTCAAAATTCACCTACTATGTATTAGAAATTCATAAAATGAGTTATATAAAGAGGGTTATTGCACTTCCAGGTGAACATGTGCAAATTACAGAGGGAAAAGTATATATAAATGGAGAAGAGTTAAAAGAAGAATATTTACAAGAAGGAGTTACTACAGAAGCTAAAAATCCATATTTAACAGATTTTATAGTACCAGAGGATTGTGTTTTTGCGATGGGTGATAATAGACTTCAAAGTTCAGATTGTAGACTATTTGGATGTATACCAATAGATAAGGTTGAAAGTAAAGTATGGATTCGTTTTTGGCCACTTAATCTATTTGGAAAAGTAGACTAAGAAGCCAAAGGTAAGAAGCTGGAGGTTGGAAGTTTGAGTTTTGCTAATATTGTTGGAAATGATAAAATTAAAACTTTTTTAGATAATCAAATAAAAAATAATCATGTTTTACATAGTTATTTATTTGTTGGAATTGAAGGAATAGGAAAGGAATTATTTGCTGAAGAATTTGCAAAAAAGATTCTATGTTTAGAAAAAAATGATGAAGATGAGAAATGTTTATCTTGTATAAAATGGAATTCTTTAAATCATCCAGATTTTACATTAATAAAACCTGAAGATAAAATAATAAAGATTGAACAAATTCGTAATATGCAAGAAAAAATTGCAGAAAAACCTATTACATCGAAAAAGAAAGTATATATTATTATAGACAGTGAATATATGACAAAAGAAGCACAAAATTGTTTATTAAAAACTCTTGAAGAACCACCAGAATATGCAACTATAATTTTAACAACATCAAATGAAAGTAAATTATTAAATACTATCAAATCTAGATGTATCAAAGTTCAATTTGATTGTTTATCTGAAAATGAAATGAAAGACTTTTTAATGAAAAACAGTTCAATAGAGCCTACACAAGCTTTTATAAAAATGAGCCAAGGAAGTATTGGAAAATTACTTCATATGGAAGAGAACCATCAGATTTATGAACAAATTAATAATATTTTAGAAAATATTGATAAACAAGATTTAATAACGGTATTGAATAAATCGGAAATAGTATATAAAGAAAAGGAAAAAATACAAGAAATATTAGATTATATTAATGTTTATTTATATTATACAAAAGATATTAAAAAACTAAATTGCACTAAATATGTAGAAGATACAAAAAAAAGATTAATTTCAAATAGTAATTATGATATGTGTATTGACTATCTTTTAATTAAAATATGGGAGGAAGTAAATGAAAAATATAGTAGGAGTAAGATTTAAAAAGCCAGGCAAAATTTACTTTTTTGATCCACAGAACTTTAAAATAAATAATAAAGATTTTGTTATTGTAGAAACATCACAAGGAGAAGAATATGGAGAAGTGGTAATTAGCAATAGAGCTATGCCAGACGAAAAAATTATAAAGCCACTAAAAAAAGTAATAAGAATAGCAACATATAAAGATAAAAAGCATTATGAAGAAAATAAGAAGAAAGAAAAAGAAGCTTTTGAAATATGTAAAGAAAAAGTAAAAGAACATAAATTAGATATGACATTAACAGATGTAGAATTTAAATTTGATAATAGTAAAGTGTTATTTTATTTTACTGCAGATGGTAGAATTGATTTTAGAGACTTAGTTAAAGATTTAGCAGCTATTTTTAGAACTAGAATTGAGCTTCGTCAAATAGGCGTAAGAGATGAAGTAAGAAGAATTGGTGGAAATGGAATTTGTGGAAGAGAATTATGTTGTTGTTCTTTCTTAGGAAATTTTGAAACAGTATCAATAAAAATGGCAAAAGAACAAAATATGTCATTAAATCCTTCAAAAATATCTGGAAATTGTGGAAGATTAATGTGTTGTTTAAAATATGAACAAGATGTATATGAAGAAAAAATGCAAAGACTTCCTAAGATAGGGGCTATAGTAAAAACAGATGATGGAGAAGGAACCGTAGAAGGAGTAGAAACATTAAAAGAAAGAATAAGAGTTAAGCTAAAAGATGATAATGGAGAATTTTTTTATAAAAAATATAATGCTAATGATGTAAAAATTATAAAAAATGTAGAAGATAAAACAATTGACCCAGAAGAAAAAGAACATTTAAAGGAATTAGAAGAGTTAGAAAAATTAGAGAAAATAGATAGTAAAAATAATAAAAATGATGAAGTATAATTTAAAAATTTAAATATTTTATAATAAGAAGAACTAAGAGAGGTGGTGAAAAATATGGCATATAAAATAACAGATAAATGTATTAAATGTGGAGCATGTGCAGCAGAGTGCCCAGTAGGTTGCATTTCTGAGGGAGATGAAAGATATGTAATAGATCCAGCTCAATGCATTGGTTGTGGTACTTGTGCAGGAGTTTGCCCAGTAGGTGCACCAGAAGAAGAATAAAAGAAAAAATGAGATATTTGGGATACACCCAAATATCTCATTTTTTTTATTCTCTATTTGTTAATTCTTCTAAATCTAAAAGTTCTTGCCAACGTTTGTCTACTTCTTTTTGAAATTCTTCAATCATCCATTCATTACCTGGTTTAAACATATGTTTAAATCTTCTTTGTGGACGTAAAAATTCTTCAATTGGCAATTTTTTAGCAGGTTTATAAGTAATTTTATATTTACCATTTTCAATTTCGTATAAAGGCCAATAGCAAGTATCTACTGCTAATTTATTAATTTGCATTAACATATCTGTTGGGTAGCCCCATCCTCTAGGACATGGAGCAAGTACATTTAAAAATGTAGGTCCTTTTGTATAGATTGCTTTTTCAGCTTTTTCGTATAAATCTTTAAAATTCATAAATGCAGCTGTTTGTGCTACATATGGTAAGTGATGTGCTTCCATAACTTCTGTTAAGTCTTTTCTAACTTGCATTTTACCAGGAAGAACTTTTCCTGCAGGTGATGTTGTAGTATCCGCAAAATGAGGTGTTGCAGATGAACGTTGAATACCAGTATTCATATAAGCACCATTATCATAACATACATATGTCATGTCATGACCTCTTTCCATTGCACCTGATAAACTTTGAAGACCAATATCGTAAGTTCCACCGTCTCCGCCAAATGCTATAAATTTAAAATGTTCATTTTCTGGAATTTTTCCTTTTCTTTTCATTGTATTATAAGCTGCTTCAACACCTGAACATGTAGATGCAGCATTTTCAAATGCTGTATGAATGTAAGATGAACTCCAAGAAGAATAAGGATAAATACAAGTAGAAACCTCCATACATCCAGTAGCATTTGATACTACTGCATGGTCTCCGTGTTTTTAAAGCTCTCATTATCATTCTAGCAACTGGTGGTGCGCCACAACCAGCACACATTCTATGACCAGATTCAAATACAGCAGGTTTATTTGCAACTATTTCTTTTACATTATATGCCATTATTTATCACCCCTCCTTAGTCCAAAGTAACGGTATGGGTTACCGATATTTCCTGTTTTTACAATCTCTTGTAAATCGTTATATACACCTTCAATATCTTTGAAAGTAGTATCTCTTCCGCCAATTCCATAAGTATAACCTACAGTAGGAACTTTAGAATTATTTGCATACATTCCAGAAGTTACATCTGTAAATAATGGACCTCCGCAAGCATTTAAAGATTCTGCTTTATCTAAAACGGCAACTGCTTTAACATGTTCTAAAGCTTTTGAAATTTCTTCTGCAGGAAATGGTCTAAATACTCTTAATTTTAAAAGACCAGCTTTTATTCCTTTTTCTCTTAAACTATCTACTACATCTTTTGTAGTTCCAGCTGTTGAATTCATACAAACAATTGCAATTTCAGCGTCTTCTAGTTTATATTCTTCAAATAAACCATATTTTCTTCCAGTCATTTTCTCAAAGTCTTTAGCAACTTCTAAAATAACTTTTTTAGCATTCCTAATAGCAGTTGCTTGCTGATATTTATGTTCAAATAGATATGCTTGCAAATCCATTGGGCCAACAGCAATTGGTTCTTTTGCATTTAATAGGTAATGTTCTGGGTGGTATTCACCTACAAATTCTTTAACTTTATCATCCTCAATTAATTCAATATTTTCAATAGAATGTGATGTTATAAATCCATCTTGACATACAGTAAGTGGTAACATTACATCTTTGTGTTCTGCAATTCTATGAGCCATAATTAAATTATCATATGCTTCCTGATTATTTTCGGAAAATAGCATAATCCAACCACTATCACGTATTCCCATTGCATCAGAATGGTCATTATGAATATTTAATGGACCAGAAATTGCTCTATTTACAAGTGGCATAACAATAGGAAGTCTTAATGAAGATGCAATAAAAATCATTTCCCACATATATGCTAAACCATTAGAAGAAGTTGCTGTCATAGCTCTTCCTCCTGCAGCTTCTGCACCTATACAAGCACTCATTGCACTGTGCTCACTTTCTACTGCTATAAATTCTGTATCTACAGTTCCATTACTTACAAATGTAGAAAAATATTGAGGTATTTCTGTAGATGGTGTAATAGGAAATGCTGCAACAACATCAGGATTAATTTGTTTCATAGCAATAGCAGATGCTTCATTTCCACTTAAACGTTCTCTTATTCCCATAATTTTTTCTTCCTTTCTAATTTTAAAAAATATTCTTAAATTGAAAAAGAATTATTATTTTTTTCCTTCTTCTTTCATTTCAATAGCACCAAATGGGCATGTCTTGCTACAAACCCCACATCCTTTGCAATAGTCATAATTAAAGTCTTTTCTTTTTAAATCTTTTCCGACTGGAATAGCATTATCTGGACAAACAGCAAAGCAAAGTCCACATTGTTTGCATTTATCAGATAAAAATATTGGTTTTGCACTTCTCCAATCGCCAGTTTTAAAATTTAAAGAATTTGCTGCATCATATATTGTTCCACCAGGTGTTAAGTCTTGCCATGGTGTTTGTTTATTTATTTTTACCTCTGACATAAATTTCTCCTTTCTATATTTCTGTTTTCAGTATTAGATTTTATTTATTTTATTAACTCCTAGTTCGAGCTAATCTTTTAAGAAATTGTAACTTACATTTTATGGGCCCCTCTCATTGAAAATGAGATTATCCCAAAAATGTTTCGACAATTTCTATAAAAGCTTACTCTCAAGGCGTCGTTTGCAAAAATAAATAAAATATAATACTGAAAATGAATTTAATTTAATAAAGTAACTTCTTTTAAAGCAAGTTCTAATGCTTTCATATTTCCTTCTATTACTTCAGGTTTCTTAGCAAATTTATGTTTAAAAGACCCCTTCATATCATCTAAAAATTCCTGATCTGTCATAATTCCAGATACTTTTACAATAGAAGCAAGCATAGGTGTATTAGGAAAATATTTTCCAAGTGTTTCTTCTGATACTTTTCTTGCATCAATAGTATAAATTTTGCCAGAGTAACCATTTAATAAAGGTTTTAACTCTTCAGCACTTTTAGTTGTGTTAATAATAATTGCTCCAGTTTCCTTTAAGCCTTCCGTTACAGGAACACTTTCTAATAAAGTATCATCTACTACCACAACATAATCTGGTTCATAAATATTACTATGTAATCTAATTGGTGAAGAACTAATTCTGTTATATGCAGTAATAGGCGCACCCATTCTTTCAGGTCCATATTCAGGAAAGCCTTGAATATATTTTCCTGTATTAAATGCGGCATCAGCAAGTAAAAGTGATGCTGTTTTAGCACCTTGTCCACCTCTACCATGCCATCTAATTTCAATCATATTATTCATGTTGTACCTACCTTTCTTAATAATAAAGATAAAATTTAATTTTAATGTATTAAGTATATGCCCAAAAATAAGGAATGTCAAGATAAAAATGGTAACTGAATAGTAAAAAAAAGTGACAAAAATGATAAATAAAATATATAATTGTGCACTATATAAAGAGT
>X120_Alpine_Shrew__coassemble_361_pt1 | contig 18612 bp, 19 predicted proteins | sample X120_Alpine_Shrew__metabat2_high_PE_003 | metagenome-assembled genome bin X120_Alpine_Shrew | reverse complement strand
ATATAAAACATTTAATATAAAAGTAATAAATTGGCTAAGTATTGTTGCTATTGCAGCACCTTCTACTCCCATTTTAAATACAAATATAAATATTGGATCTAATATTGTATTTAGTATTGCACCTAATACCATTGATGTCATAGCATATTTAGGGCTACCATCTGCACGAATAATAGAATTTAATGTTGTTCCTATCATCATAAATGGCATACCTATAGCAATTATTCCTCCATATTTTAGTGCATAGTCTCTTAAAGCATCTGTACAGCCAAATATATTTAATAGTAGTGGCAGAAATATTAATGTTATTGTGCAAAATAGTACTGCTATAATAATAGATAGCATAACACCATTTCCTACACCTTTTGCTGCATCTTTTTCTTTCTTTTCTCCTAATTTTAAGCTAAAATAGCTTGAGGCTCCATCTCCTAACATTAATGCAAAAGCCAAACAAATCATAGTTAATGGAAACACTACATTGGTTGCTCCATTTCCTAAATATCCAACACCCCAACCAATAAATATTTGGTCTACAATATTATATAAAGAGTTTACTAACAATGATATAATACATGGAATTGAAAATTTTCTAATTAGCTTTCCTATTTTTTCTGTTCCTAATATGTTTTCTTCTTTTTCCAATTTTCTTTTCCTCCTCTTTTTCTTTTTTCCGAACTCTACTATTTTACAACTTTATTTTTCTAAAGTCAAACAAATATAGTAAAAAAAGAAGAAAACATACTGAACAAATCAGTATGTCTTTTATATATTATTATGCTTCTAGTAGTTCTTCTTTTTTGCTTATTTTTTCGTTTTTGTTGGTATTAGTTTTACTCTACATCATGTCTTGCAAGTATCTTTGCTGGTGTTTTTCTTAATACTCTATATAGTGGCATTAGACCTACTATAATATTAAATGCATATACAATTATAATACTTATTCCTATAGTTAAGCCATTTACAATGTACATTCTTCCTATATAAGGAACTTTTGTAATTGCAGTTAAGATATATGTCATAAGTATTATTCCTGGCATACTAGCACAAGTAATAATCGCTAGTATTTCTCCTAAGAACATTCTGTATATATCTGCTTTTTTTACGCCTATTGCTCTTAAAACTCCTACTTCTTTTATTCTTGATAAAAAAGATGATCTTACCATTAAATAAATTTCTACTAATGATATTGCAAGTATTACTCCTGCAAATATAATGGAGCTTATGATACTTTCCTTTTGTTCTCTTATATAATTTTGTTTATCTGTTTCATATTTATTTACAATGTTTAATTTATACTCGTTTGCAAATTTATTCATTACTTTTGCTTCATCTTTTGGATAAATCATTAATCCTTCTTTTTTACTTATTACATTATATTTTACTGTATTACTATTTACTAAATAATCCTGTTTATTTGTTTTACTATCATAATAACCTACTACTTTTAGTTCTTTCCCATTTACTTTTGTTTTTATTGTCTTGTTTAGTTTCATTTCATATTGTTTTGATTTATTGACAATAACTTCATAATCATTTGTTGGCATTCTTCCTTTTGTTAATTTAATATCATCTAAATATAAATTATAGTCATATACTGCCTCTTGTGTTTCTTCTTGGTTTGCTTCTACATACATACCAAAACCATTTTCACTTGCTTTTGAATTATTTAATAAATTTATAAATATAGATTTATTTGCATAAATGGATGGGCTTTCTTTATTTACAAATCCAACGATTGTAAAATCTTTCATGTTATCTAAAGAAACTTTTTTATTTAATAGTTCATCTTCATTCTTTATTCCCATATGTTTTGCCGTTCCACTACTACTATATATCATGTTATCTACTACCATTTTGTCTAGTACAATTTCATATTCATTTTCTGGCATTCTTCCTTTTGTGATATCTTCTTTTGTAATAGCATCTAGGCTTGTTAATGAACCTGAAAGGTCTAAAATATACCTTGCTGTTTGATAGTAATCATCAAATTTTATCTTAAAATTAATGTTACTATCTCCTGGAAGTATGTAGTCTACTTCTTCTAAATTTTCATATTTTATAAAGTCCTCTACACTGATCTTTGCCATGTCTACTTGTAAATAGTTTTTATTTTTAGTTATAAAATCTGTATCTTTTATATTGGTTGTTCCTGCAATATTACTTACTGCATACATAATAAACATTGCTGATGCAAAAAATCCTGCTAGTAATATTTTCTTTAATATAGAATAACTTGCAAGTTTTTTAAAACCATTTAGTATTGATTTTCCTATTCCATAAATAGAGCTATATTTTGGTTTCCTTTTCTTATCTATTATTTTATCTAAATTATATTCATATTCTTGATAAATACTTTTATCTATCTTTTTATAATGGTCATCTATTAATTCTACTGCTGAATTTTCGTCTACTACTTCTATTTTTCTATCTTCTGATTTTATATAGATGTTACCATTTTTTATAATAACCTTTATATCTATGTTCTCATTGTTCTGAGAATAAACATCTATATTAAGATTATGATTATTTATTTTGTCCACATTTTTGAAGTCTTTTAAGTATATTTTATTTTCTAATCTATAGTCTAAATTTTCGTCTGCTTCATTTTTATAGTCTTTTACAATTTTTCCATCTTGAATTTCTATTATTCTTGATGCATAGAATTTTGCAAGTTCCACTTCGTGAGTAACTAAGATGACTAGTTTGTCTTTTGATATTGCCTTTATAATGTTCATTATTTCTAATGAATTTTTACTATCTAAGTTCCCTGTTGGTTCATCTGCAATTACTATATTTGGATTTTTTACTATTGCTCTTGCAATAGATACTCTTTGTCTTTCTCCTCCTGATAACATTTTTGCTGGTCTATTTCTATATCTGTACATGTTTACACTTTCAAGTACATAGTTTACTTGTTTTTCTACTTCTTTTTTATCTTTAATACCTATCATTCTTAATGCCATTGCAACATTTTCATATACACTTAAATTGTCTATTAATTTATAATCTTGAAAGATATAACCAATGTTTAAATTTCTTATTTTATCTACACTATGTGCTCTTCTTCTAGTTATCTTTTTTCCATTAATATATATTTTTCCTTTATTTACTTTGTCAAGTCCTCCTATTGCATTTAAAAGTGTGGTCTTTCCAGAACCTGATGTTCCAAGAAGTGCAACTAACCCTGTATTTTCAAATTCAAGTGAGGTGTTGTTAATGATATGTATTTGATTTTTCTTTCTTCTATTAAAATATTTATTTACTTTTTCTAATTTTACCATACTTAATTTCATTCCTTTCTTAATAGTTGAAAAAGAATTAAATTTTGGCAAGGAAAGTTTTATTTAAAAGGCAAGGGCGCATACGTGTTGTATGTAACCGCGTTTTAAATATAACTTGACGCAGCCAAAATTGTAATTATTTTTCAACTACTACACCTCCTCGTTATAAGTATTAATAGCTGTATTCTTAAATAGCTTTTTAGAGAATCTTCTTGATATTAACCTAGACATAACAACTAAAATTACATACATTAACACATATTCTCTTATGCTTAAATAATTTGTAAGTTTTGCCACATATTCAAAGTTTATAATATTTATTTTTGTTAAATATACAAGCACTATCATTACAATATATGCTAAGCTTGAATTGATAAACAATTCTATATCTAATACTCTTTTTACACTTTTATATGTTGCACCTAACATTCTTAAAGTTGTATAATATATATTTCTTGATTTTAGAATAATTCTAATTATGAAATATGATATAAAGAATAAAACAAATATTAAAACTATTGTTACTATCACTTTTACTATTTTTACTATTTGCGAATATATTTCTCCATCATTTACTTTATAGTCTGTTATTTTTTTTGCTTTTATTCCTAGATTTTCTAAACTTACTAAGGTTTCATCTATTGTTTCTATGTCTTTTACAAATACACTAGATTGATATGATGGCTTATCATATAGTGAGTTATATTCTTCTTTATTTATAAATATTGCATTTCTGTAATTATCGTATTTATCATATCCTGTTAATCTTTTAAAGTTTGACTTTGTATATGTATTTGCTACTTTTAAATTTAGCTCTTCGTTATAATAAATGTTGCTTACATATATGTTTATTGGCTTATTTCTTATTACACCATTAGATACTTGGTATCTTAATTCATCACTTACTACTGCCTTTCCTTTCTCTATTTTTTCACTTGGCATGATGTTAAAGTATTGCATATTACTATTAGATTCTGTATATTTGTCGTTGAATAATACTTTTACATTACTATAATTTTTGTTTATTTCACTTCTTAAATCTTCTAATATATTATTTGATAAATAAAATTTTGCACTATAATCATTACTATCTTCATTATATATAATTCCTACAATTGTTACTTTTTGTAATTCTTCTCCACCATTAAAATTACTTAAAGTAAATTCTTTGTTTAATACTTCTTCCATTCTATTTTTTATATAATAATGGTCGCTACTTATTTTTATTAAAATTTCACTTTCGCTTTCTGGCATTCTTCCTAAGTCTATTTTTTCTTTTAAATTTTCTATCGTATTTATACTTCCGTAAAAACCCATATTATATTTAAATAAACTAACTTCCCCATCTAAAAATAAATCATTTTCTACTATATAGTCTATGTTAGAAAGACTTTTTATTTTTTCATAGTCTTCGTTGGTAAATGATGTTTTGTTTTGCTTTTTTATAATAATTCTATTTTCTGATAAATCTCTAAAAGCCATGTTATATCCGACTTTACTAGCTTCATATTCTGATAGTTTAAAGCTTGCATATTCTAAAAATAGTGCAGATATGATAAAAAAGAACACAGCAAATAATAGTAGAAATTTAGTTAGTATATTGAATGTATTTCTTATTCCTAGCCTATATTTATTAAATAATGTTATTTTGTTATATTTACTTTCTTCTACTTTACTATTTTCTTCTACTTTTTTTATTTCTGTGTTTTCTATTATTCTTCCATCATGCATTTTTATAATTCTTGTTGCATATTCTTCTACTTGTTCAATATTGTGTGTTACTACAACTACTAATTTATTTTTTGCCACTTTTTTTAGGATTTCTATTACTTCTTTTGCAGATTCTGTATCTAAGTTTCCTGTTGGTTCATCTGCTACTATGATTGGGGTGTCTTTTACCATTGCTCTTGCTATTGCTACTCTTTGCTTTTGTCCACCTGATAGTTTTGATACTTTTGTATTTTTAAATTTTGTTAGTCCTACTTGGTCTATTATATCTAATATTTTTTTCTTTACATCTTTCTTTTTATAACCATTTAAAAGTAATACCAATTCTACGTTTTGGTATACAGTATAGCTATTTATTAAGTTGAAACTTTGGAAGATGTTTGCAATATATTTTCTTCTATATTCTTCAAAGTCTTTTTCTGTATAATGGCTAGTCTCTTTGCCATTTATATACATTTCTCCTTCTTCGTAACTATCTAAACCTGATATTACATTTAAAAGTGTACTTTTTCCACTTCCAGATTCTCCTGTTATAACTACAAATTCTCCAATTTTTAGTTCTAAATTTATTTTTGTAAAACCTGTTGCTATGATTCCCTTATTATAATAGAACTTTGATACATTTTTTAACTTTAGCATATGTTATCCCCTTTCTTTAGTTCGAATTATATCATATGTTTTTGTTTGTATATATAGTTTTAATAAATTTTTAATATTTAGTTAGTTTTTATATGCATAATGTTAATTGTCAATAAGGACGGAGATTTCTGACAATTAAATTGTCAAATACCTCCGTCCCTATTGACATTAATATCTTCTAATTTCAAGATTTATTAATTTAATTTCACATTTTTTAACCTTAAAGCATTTAGTATTACTGTTATACTACTAAATACCATTGCAATGCTTGCTATCATTGGGTTTATTGTTATTCCAAATGGTTTTAATAATCCCATTGCAACTGGTATCATTAGTGTGTTGTAGAAAAATGCCCAGAATAAATTTTGTTTAATATTTCTAATTGTTTTTTTACTAATGTGAATTAAATTTACAATACTATTTAAATCGTTTTTAGTTAAAATAACATCTGATGAATCCATAGCTATATCTGTTCCACTATTTAGACTTACTCCTATATTTGAACTAGCTAAAGCTGGACTATCGTTTATTCCATCTCCACACATCATGACTACATTTTTTTCTTCTTTCAATTTTCTAATAGTATCTACTTTTTGAGAAGGAAGTACATTTGCAATTACCTTTGTTATTCCTATTTTGCTTGCAATATTTTTAGCTGTTTTATCGTTATCTCCTGTTAGCATAATAGTTTCTATTTTGTTTTTGTTTAGTTTTTCTATTACTTCTTTTGCATTTTCTCTTACCATGTCATTTACGCCAATAAGAGCTACTATTTTTTTATCTATTACCACGTATATAATGCTATTTCCTTCTTTTGCAAGTTTTGCTTCATCTTCTAAATGTTCATTTTTTATTTCATATTTTGAAAGTATTTTGTTATTTCCTAATATAATTTCTTTGCTATCTACTTTTCCTATTATACCATGTCCACTTATTTCTTCAAAGTTATCTATTTTTAAAGCTTCTATTTTATTTTCTTCTAAATAACTAATAAATGCTTTTGAAATAGGATGCATTCCTTTTTTTTCTATGCTTCCTACTAATTGTAATAATTCTTTTTCTTCTAAATTACTATAATTATTTATTTGTGATATTTTTAGTTTTCCATAAGTTAAAGTTCCTGTTTTGTCAAATACAATTGTGTTTACTTTTTGGGCATTTTCTAATATTTCACTTTTCTTTATTAATATTCCATTTTCTGCGCATAAACCTTCACTTACAACTATTGCAAGTGGCGTTGCTAAACCTAAACTACATGGGCATGCAATTACTAATATTGTAACAAATACATTTATTGCTATTTCAAATGAATTACCTAATATTAAATATACTATAAAAGTAATTAATGCAATTAACATAACAACTGGTACAAAATATCCACTTACTTTATCTGCAAGTTTTGCAATTTTAGGTTTTGTGTTTGTAGCTTCAATTACTAATCTTACTATTTCAGATATTGTAGATTCTTTTCCAATCCTTTCAGCTTTATATTCTATGTATCCATCATAGTTAATGCTTCCTGCAATTACTTGCTCACCTACTGTTTTAGCTACTGGCTTACTTTCTCCTGTTAAAAATGATTCATCTAAATGTGCTTTTCCTTCTGTTATTTTTCCATCTACTGCAATTTTTTCTCCAGGTCTTGCTATTACAATATCTCCTTTTTTTATTTCATCAAGAGTTACTTCTTTTTCTATTCCATCTATTTTTATAATAGCTTTATTAGGTGTTATTTTTACTAGCCTTTGAATCGCTTCCTTTGTTTTATCTTTACTAACGCTATCAATATATCTTCCTAACTTAATAAAAAAGATAACAATTGCAGCTGATTCAAAATATAGATTATTTGCATAGCTATGGTTTCCTTTTATTATCATATACATGCTATATAGACTATAAGCTAAGCTACTAACCACTCCTATACTTACTAAGGTGTCCATGTTAGGTGTTTTGTGTATTAAATTTTTATAACCGTTTTTAAGGATATCAAAACCATATGCTAAAAATGGAATTGTTATTATAAATAATGCTACTGTATAATTAATTGGATGTGTATGCATATCTAATAATGGAATTATAGGTAGATGTAACATATGCCCCATTGATACATACATTAATATTATTGCTAATATTAGGAAGATAAAGAATTCTATTTTTTTACGTTTATTCTTCTCTTCTACCTTTATTTCTTTAAATAAACCTAAGCTTTTAAAACCAGCCTCTTCCACAAACTTTTCAATTTTATTTTGGTCTAATAACTTTTCATCATACTCTACACTAGCATTTGCCATAACCAAATTAACACTAGCATTTTCAATGCCATTTTGTTTATTTAAATATCTCTCTAATCCATTAGAACACGCACTACACGTCATTCCATCAATCGCTAAAATTATCTTTTTCATTTATAAAACTTCAAACCCCAAATCTTCTATTTTTTCTTTTATAATATTAATTAATGTTTCATTTGCTGTTACAGTAACAGTTCCTTCTTTATGGTTTGCTACTACTTTTTCTATTCCTTCCATATTTTTTAAAGCATTTTGAATTCTATTTTCACAGCCTTCGCATGCCATTCCTTGTACTTTTATTATTGTTTCTTTCATTATTTTACCCTCTTTCTTTATATTTTTAATAATTTTATGCCTTTAAGAAAAAGTCTCTCTTATTAAACGCACTAGTCATAAATCTAAAACTTGCTTTTGCATTAGTTAGCCAGTTTATTTTTACATTATTCTTTTTATTTACTATCATTCTATCTACTAGGAATTTTGCAATTACATCTGGATAATCTCCAAGTATGTTATATACTTTTTTTGTTTTTTCTGGTAGTTCAAATTCTTCTGTTCCCATTGAGTGTGTTATAAAGTCTGTTATCATAATTCCTGGTGCTAATGCTCCTACTTGTATTGGAAGTTTTTTCTCTTCTACTTCTTTTGCTAAAGCTTGTATAAAGTATGTAAGTCCTCTTTTGCTTGTTCCATATACTGATAAACCTAGCATCATTGCATCATTACTTCCATATCCTTCTATTCCATATATTTGTCCAAATCCTTGTTTTATCATTTGGTTCATTGCTATTTTTGAACCTATCATTGCACCTTTTAAGTCTATGTCTATTAATCTATTTATTTTTTCTGTTTCTACTTCCCATATTGGAATCATTGGTTGATTTACTCCTGCGTTGTTAATCCAAATGTCTACTGCTTTAAATTTTTCTACTGCTTTTTCCATTAAGTTTTGCATGTCGCTTTCCTTTGTAACATCACATGTTACATCTAATACTTCTGCTTCTGATTTTATTTGTTCTAGTTTTTCTTTTGCTTCTTTTAATTTTTCCTCTAATATATCGCTTATTACTACATTATAGTTATTTTGCCTAAATTGTTTTGCCATTTCAAAGCCTAAACCTCTTGCTGAACCAGTTATTACTACTGTTTTCATTTTCATCTCTCCTATCTTTCTTTAGTTTTATAACCTTATATTATCATATATATTGTTATTTAACAAGATTTTATTTTTCCATTAGATTTATAAATTTGTCACTAAAATTTGGTGCATATTTTTTTAGGTTTATTGGCTTTAAATTTCTATCTGTAAAGCAATGCTTTGTTTCTGCTATAATTACCACTTTACCTGTTTTTTTATCTATTACATCATAACCAACTGTCATTCTAACTCCTGTGTATTCTTTTACTAAAACTCGAATTTGCAAAGTGTCTCCAAAAGTAACATGATATTTATATGTGCAGTTTACACCTAATGTTGGAATTGTTATTCCATTTTCTTCTAAAACATCAAATGGCATTCCTATATTTTCTAATAAATAACATCTTGCTTCTTCTAAGTACCTTATATAGTTCGAATGATGTACGACTCCCATTTTATCTGTTTCATAATAGTTAATTTTTCTTTCAAATAGGTTATTCATGCTATTCCTCTTTTCTTATTATTTATTGTATTATATCTTTTACTACTTCTGAAGCTATAATAAGTCCTGCTACTGAAGGTACAAATGATATGCTTCCTAAAATTTTTTCTTTTGGTTTTTCTTCTATGTTAAGCTTTATTGGTTCTTCTTTTGAATATACCACTTTCAAATGTTTTATATTTTTTTTCTTTAATTCTTTTCTTAATATTTTGCAAACTGGACATACTGATGTTTTATATATATCTGATACTTCAAACATTGTTGGATTTAGTTTGTTTCCTGCTCCTGTTGCTGATATTATTCTAACATTTTCTTTATTTGCTTTTTCTATTATTTTAATTTTATTCGTTATTGTATCTATTGCATCAACTACATAAGTAATAGAGCTATTTATTAATTGTTCTTCTCCACCATCTATCTCATCTGGTTTATATGCTTCTACTATGGCAGATGGGTTAATGTCTAATATTCTTTCTTTCATTACATCTACTTTATACTTTCCTATTGTAGAATGCATAGCTTCTATTTGTCTATTTATGTTTGTAATATCTACTTTATCATAATCAACAATTATAATATGTCCTATTCCTGCTCTTGCTAGCCCTTCAACAATGTAAGAGCCTACTCCTCCAATTCCATATACTATAACTTTTGCATTTGAAAGCTTTTTTAAAGCCTCTTTTCCAATTAATAACTCTGTTCTTGTAAATTGATCTGACATTTTATTTTTCCATTCCTTTTATATATAATTCTTTTTCTTTTCTCTTTTTTATTTATATTTTATTTGATTTTTAGTTTACTTTTCTAGTTTTTTACTATAATAATTATACTTACTTTATTTACAAAAAACAAGCCAACATTGAATATTTTTCCAATTTTAGTACATACTATCTTTATAAAAATGGATTTAAGAATTTTGTATTATAGGAGGTTAATCAATGGAAAATCAAAATTTAAACATTTTAGATGAGGTAAATAAAGGTGCTACTATGGGAATGGATGCTATTTCTTTTGTTTCAGAAAAGGCTCAAGATGATACATTTAAAAAGGTATTAGATGTAGAATATAATAAATATGAAGATATTTCTAAAAGAGTAAATAATATCTATTCTAATTATAGTAATGAAGACCCTCATGAAACAAATGCAATGAATAAAATGATGACTTGGTATGGTATTCAAATGAAAACAATGGCTGATAGCAGTACTTCTAAACTATCTGAATTATTAATGCAAGGTACAAACATGGGAATTATTGAAGGAAGACGTCTAATTAACGAAAACCCACATGCTGCAGAAGATGTAAAAAATATATTAAATGATTTTGTTGTTATGCAAGAAGATAGTGTTGAAACTTTAAAAAAATATCTATAAAATTTTAAAAGTGCAAATTGACTTGCACTTTTTCTTTTTTTTGCTTATAATAAAAATATTAAATTTATTAGGAGTTTTATTATGGAACATTGGAGTGTAGAAGATTATAAGAATTTTTCAAATGGTAAAATAAAAAAAAGTAAATATAGAGCAAATAAAGTGTCTGTTGATGGCCATACTTTTGATAGTCAAAAAGAAGCTGATTATTATTGTGAATTAAAATTACAATTGCAAGCAAAAGAAATTGATGGTTTTTGTCTTCAACCTACTTTTATGCTAGCACCTGGTTTAAAATATAAAGCTGATTTTATTGTTTTTCATAAAGATAAAAGTACTGAGGTAATTGACGTTAAAGGTTTTAAAACTAAGGAATATATTGCTGAGAAAAAAGTTTTTGAAGATAAATTTAATTTAAAAATAACAGAGATTGAATAAAAGCTAGGTTTTCCTAGCTTTTTATAATTCAAAAATATTTGCTTTTAATATTATTTTAGAAATCTTACTCTTTTGGCTTAGTGGGACATTCCACATACTTGCCAAAACCGATTTTCCTTTTTTATATTCTTTAGTAGGCTCTCCTAATATTTTATATAGTTCTCTTTGTAAATCTACTTTATTCGTATAAATAGATAATACTTCTTCTTTATATAAAACATTTATAGTAGTTTCTATTTCCTCTTCATTTGGCTCTTTATAGATTTTTCTCTTATTTTCTATTTCTTCTATTTTCTTTTTCATTTCTACATCCTTTTATTTTTATTTCATATACATTTTACCATATTTTTTAATATTTTTCTATTTTTCTTTTCTAATTTTTGCAATGAAGAAGCCTTCATAAGTTTCAGTTGGCATTACGCAAAGTGTTCCTTCTATTGTTGTTGGTAACAATGGCAGTGTGTCTTTTTTAGCAAATTCTATTGGAACTATTTTTGCTTTTACTGTCTTTAATGCTTTTTGTATTATTTCTTCATTTTCGCAAGATAATATTGAACATGTTGAATATATCATTTCATGACCTGGTTTTAATATATTAAGTGCTTTTTTTAGTAGTGCTAACTGTGATGTCATTGATTTTTCAATTAGTTTTTTAGTAAATGTTTTTTCTAAATTTACATCTTCACTATTTAATGTTCCGCTTCCGCGAACAAGGTGCATCTAATAATATTTGATCAAATGAGAAGAAGTCATTAATTTTTCTACTATCTTCTTGCATAATATATACTGAAGTTGCTCCTTGTTTTTCTATATTGTATTTTAAACGTTCATATCTAATCTTGTTCATTTCACATGCTGTAATATGTGCCTTATTTTGTGTTAATGCTGCTATTTGAGTAGTTTTTCCTCCTGGTGCTGAACACATATCTAAGATATCTATATTTTCTTTTGGCTCTAATATAATTGGTGGTAACATAGATGACAAGCTTTGGAGATAAATTTCCCCATTCTTATATACTTCTAAATTTTCTATTTCTTTTTCTCTTACATTTTTTATAACAAAAGCTTCGCTGCTCCAGTTAACCTTTTCAAATTCTATATTGTTTTCTTTTAATTCTTTTTCTATTTTTTCTACACTACTTTTTAATGTATTGACACGAAAAGTAACATATCTATTTTTTGTATATCCTTCTATAATTTTTTGCGCTATTTCTTCTCCATATTGTTCTTTTAGCATATTAATTAAAAATTCGGGTATATTCATTGTTATTCTCCTAACATTACTTGTATCTTATAAATTGTATCTTTTATATTCTAACATAAAAAACAAAAAAAGAATAGACTTATAGAAAATAAATCTATTCTTTCTAGTTATCCACAATTTGGAAATTTTAAGACACGTCCCTAAAATTTTCATCTTCAAATTGGCTATTGTATAGGTCTGCATAGAAACCACCTTTTTGTAAAAGTTCTTCGTGGGTTCCTTGTTCTACTATATCTCCATGATTCATTACTAAGATTAAGTCTGCATTTTTTATTGTTGATAGTCTATGGGCTATGATGAAGCTTGTTCTTCCTTTCATTAAATTATCCATTGCTGCTTGAATTTGGATTTCTGTTCTGGTATCGATAGAGCTTGTTGCTTCATCTAAAATTAATATTTTAGGATCTGCTAGAATTACTCTTGCTATAGTTAATAATTGTTTTTGCCCTGCAGATACATTGCTGGATTCTTCATTTAGAACCATATCGTAAGCTTTTGGAAGTGTTTTTATAAAGTGATGCACATGTGCTGCTTTTGCAGCTTCTATAACTTCTGTATCTGTTGCATCTGGCTTGCTATATTTAATATTATCTTTAACTGTTCCTCCAAATAGCCATGTGTCTTGAAGAACCATTCCAAACATTTTTCTTAAATCTTCACGTTTAAAATCTTTAATATTAATATCATCTATTAAAATAGCACCTTTATTTACATCATAAAATCGCATTAGTAATTTTACCATTGTTGTTTTTCCAGCACCTGTTGGACCTACAATTGCAATTTTTTGACCATCTTTTATGTTGGCACTAAAGTCTTTTATAATAATTCTATCTTCATCATAGCCAAATTGTACATGGTCAAAAGTTACATTTCCTTTTAATCCTTCTGTTGTTTTTGGGTTTTTAGTATCTTCTATTTCTTCTGGCTCTTCTAAAAATTCAAATACTCTTTCTGCTGCTGCTATCATTGCTTGTAACATGGCTGATACTTGTGCTATTTGGTTAATTGGCCCGAGTAAATTGTTTATTGTATTGGATAAAAGATTGAATATTTCCAACCGTAATTTTTCCTTGCACAGCTAAATATCCACCAAGAATTGCAACTGCTACATAACCTATATTTCCTATAAAATTCATAATAGGATGTATTAATCCTGATAAAAATTGTGATTTCCATGCTGAATGGTATAATTCTTTATTAGCTATGCTAAATTCTTCTATAGCTTTTTCTTCACCATTAAATGCTTTTACAATTGTTTGTGCTCCATATATTTCTTCTACCTGCCCATTTACATGTCCTAAATAATCTTGTTGGGCTTTAAAATATTTTTGTGATTTACTTACTATATTTTTCACAAAAAAGATGGTGATAGGTAAAATTAATATAGATATTAGCGTCATTTCTATGCTAATTGAAAGCATCATAATTAAAATACCAATTAAAGTACAAATAGATGTTATAATTTGTGTAATACTTTGATTTAAGTTTTGAGAAAGTGTATCTATATCATTTGTAATAACAGATAATACTTCTCCTTTTGTTTTTTTATCAAAATATTTCATTGGAAGTTTATTAATTTTAACTGCTAAATCATTTCTTAATTTATATGTTAGTTTTTGTGATACACTTGTCATCGTAAATCCTTGAATTAATGAAAATAGAGCACTAATTAAATATAATCCTAAAAGTGTAAGTAAAATTTGTGCTATTTTTCCAAAGTCAATTCCACTTCCACCTGATAGTTTACTAACCAATCCATTAAATATTTCTGTAGTTGCATTTCCTAATATTTTTGGACCTACTATTGAAAATATGGTACTACCTATTGCAAATATAATAACAATAAATATTGCTACTTTATATTTGGATAAATAATCTTTTACTAATTTCTTTGTTGTTGCTTTAAAGTCTTTTGCTTTTTCTATATTTTTTCCTGCAGGTCCTCTTCCTGGTCTTCCCATTGGTCCGCCACTCATACTTTATTCCACCTCCTCCTTCTTCTCTCTATTATTTAATTCTTCTTTTGATAATTGAGACAAGGCAATTTGTTTGTAGGTATCACAATTTTTCATTAGTTCTTTGTGTGTTCCTTTTCCTACCACTTTTCCTTCTTCTAATACTATAATTTGTTCTGCATTCATTATTGTGCTAATTCTTTGTGCTACAATTATTACTGTTTTTCCTTTTACTTCTTTTGCTAAAGCTTCTCTTAATTTACTATCTGTTTTTAAGTCTAAAGCTGAAAAGCTATCATCAAATACTAATATTTCTGGGTCTATCGCTATTGCTCTTGCTATTGATAAACGTTGTTTTTGACCTCCAGACACATTATTTCCACCTTGTGAAATCTCTGATTTATATTGCTTTTCTTTACCTAAAATAAATTCTTCCGCTTGTGCTATTCTTGCTGCTTTTACCATTTGTTCATCTTTCATCTCAGGGTTTCCATATTTAATATTTGATTCTATTGTTCCTGAAAATAACATTCCTTTTTGTGGTACAAATCCGACTTTTTTTCTTAGTTCTTTTTGTGGTACATCTTTAATATTTACACCATCAATTAGTAGCTCTCCACTGGTTACATCATAAAAACGTGGTATTAAGTTTACAATTGTTGATTTTCCGCTTCCTGTACTTCCTATTATTGCTGTTATTTCTCCTGGTCTTGCTGTAAAATTTATATCTTCTAATATTTCAGTATCTGCATCTGGATATCTAAAAGATACATTTTTAAATTCTACTAATCCTTTTTTATCTGCTTTAAATTCTTTTGTTTCTTTTTTATCTTTTATGTTTGGTTTGGTTTCTAATACTTCATTAATACGTTTTGCAGATATACTAGCACGTGGCAACATAATTGATATCATAGATATCATTAAGAAGCTCATTACAATTTGCATTGTGTATTGGATGAATGCCATCATGTCTCCTACTTGTATGATACCTTTGTCTACATTGTGTCCTCCTACCCATATGATAAGTAGCATGATAGAATTCATAATAAACATTAATGCTGGCATCATAATACTCATAGCACGATTAACGAAAATATTTGCTTTCATCAGATCTTGGTTTGCTATATCAAAACGTTTTTCTTCTCTTTTTTGTGTATTAAATGCTCGAATGACTGGAAGTCCTGTTAAAATTTCTCTTGCTACTAAATTCAATTTATCAATTAATTCTTGTAACTTTTTAAATTTAGGCATTGCTACAATAAATAGTATTAGTACTATCCCTATAATGCATACTATAGCTAAACCTATAATCCACGCCATTGAAGTATCGCTATTGTTAAGTACTCGTAAGAAACCTCCTATTCCAATAATAGGAGCATATACTACTACACGGAATAACATAGCAATTAAACCTTGAATTTGTTGAATATCATTAGTGCTTCTCGTAATTAAAGAAGCCGTTGAAAATTCTCTAAATTCTTTAGTTGAAAAGCTAATTACTTTTTTAAATACTTTATCTCTTAATGTTCTTCCAAGTTTTGCTGCAACTCTTGAAGATAATAGCATTATTGTTACAGCAGATGCCATACTAATTAGTGCTATACCTAGCATTTGTAATCCTGCCATAAAAATATATCTATTTTGTAATTTGTCTGTATCAATTCTAATAGCTTTGTACTCTTCTTTTACTGCGTTAATAGCTGCTTGTTCTAAGATAGAATCATTCATTTTATCTAAATTTTTTTCTACTTTAGAAAGTAATTGGTCTTCTAACATAGTAGTATTATCATATTCTCTCATATTTTGCATTGTTGCTATCATTTGCTGTTTTATACTTTCTGCTTGTTTTCCGTTTGTTACTATAGAAAGCATCATTAATGGTTTTGCTATTATATTATTTAAGTTTTCTTGTTCTTCCTTTGTTAATTGATTTACAATGTATAACTCTTCACTCTCTAATAGAGGATATTTTTTTACATATTTTTCATATTCGTTTTTTTCTAAGGATGTTTTAGAAATTAAAGTATAACAATTTAAAATAGATTCATCCTCTTTTGTAAATAGTAAGAGAGTTTCCATCTGTGATTTTCGAATTGCCTCTGGCGCAGCATTTTCAATACCACCGTGCCTGAATTCCTATGTTTACTATTTTTGATGTGTAATCTGGCAGTGTTAAATCTGCCCATGCTTGCACACATAATAATAATATGATAAAAATGACTGATATCATTGATTTTTTTAAGTTTCCTAATACTTTTAACATTTTCAAGTTTCTCCTTTTTTATTTGAATATTTCTATGATATGATATTTTTAGTCTTCTTGTCAATTTAAATTATGTGAATTTTGTGTGAACTTACTATATAAGAAGGAGTATTTACTAAATAGTATCTACTCCTTCTTATATACTTGTTTTATTTAGTTTTAGTACCTGACATTTTCTGCTTCTTTAAGCACATCTACATCTTCGTCATCATCACCATCGAGATCTTCGTCGAAAAAACCGTCTTCGTCTTCGTCGTCTTCTTCTAAATCATCATAGAAGAAAAGTTCCCTAATTTTCTCTATCTCTCTTTCTTTAAGAACATAGGTTACAATTGTTCCCACTAATGCTCCCAAACTAAAAACTAAAATTGTTTTTTTCATTTTTTCCTCCTATCTGCCAAATTTGGCTATTAGAATTTTTTAATATTGACTTTATCATTTTACCATATTTTTTTACTAATTTCAATAAAAAGATACTTTATTTTTCTTTCCATCACTCTCTAATAAAATATTTCCTTTTTCATCAGTTCTGTAAACTAATGTTCCTAATTTTGATAATTTTTCTAAAGTTTTCTTCTTTGGATGTCCATATGAGTTATCTTTTCCTACAGAAATGATAGCAATTTGTGGTAATACTTGTTTTAAGAACTTCTCTGAAGAGCTTGTATCAGAGCCAAGATGTCCTATCTTTATAACATTTGTTTGAATCCAAGAACGTGAGTCTTCATTTTCTTTTTCACTATCTCCCATAAATAAATAACTTTGTTCATTATAAACTACTCTAATTACTAAAGAAGATAAATTTAGATTTTCTTGTTCTTCTTCTGAACCATCTCCACAAAGCATTACTTCACATTCTGCTTTTCCTACTGTGAATTTATTACCTACATTAGGAGAAGTAACACTCAAGTTTTTAGTAGCAATTGCATCTAATACATTTTCAAATGTTTCTGTGTTTGTTTGTACCTTTGGCATATAAATAGTACCTATCTCAAAATTATAAATAACATCATCTAAACTTCCTATGTGGTCTTCATGTGGATGTGTTCCTATTACATAGTCTAATTTTGATATTCCTAATTTTTTTATATTGCTTACTATTAAATCTCCATCTTCATTATTTCCGCTATCAATTAACATTGTCTTTCCATCACTTATTAGCAGAGTACTATCTGCTTGCCCTACATCAAAAAAATGAATTTGAAGAATATCTTCTCCCTCTAATATTACGTTTTCACTTTCTTCTGCTGTAACTTTGTTAGTCACACTCTTAGTCGGATTAAAAAAATCTTCTACTTCTTCATATTGAGTTCCAAATAATAGCATAGTAATAAGTAAAATAATTCCTAGTATTATTTCTATTTGTTTTGTTTTCTTTTTTCTTGTCACTTGTTTTGCCCCCTAATCTACAAGTTTAATTTTTCCAAATTTTATTCATTTTATCTTCTATTCTTTTTTGTGTTTCTTCTTGTAATTCTTTTGAATGTACATATTTTCCATTTTCTTGTTTTATAATACTTCCTTCTTTTACTCCATCTGGCAAATATTCTTTTTGTATTTCTTTTTTGTTACCTGTTTTCCTATCTTCACAAATAGCAATATTTTCTTCAAATCGATCAATTACTAATTCTTCTTCCATTTGCTTCAACCTTTCTGAAATTTCTTTTATAAACTCATTTATATCTATTTTGCTAATTTCATTTACTATATTTTGGAATAAATTTAATTGCATACATTTCCTCC
>X120_Alpine_Shrew__coassemble_343_pt1 | contig 25100 bp, 17 predicted proteins | sample X120_Alpine_Shrew__metabat2_high_PE_003 | metagenome-assembled genome bin X120_Alpine_Shrew | reverse complement strand
GGAAACTACACACTAAGAGAAGTAGAATTGCCAGAAGGTTCAGGATATGTAACAAATGAAGATGTGGATTTTGAAATAAAAGATACATTAGAAGTACAAAAAGTAGAAGCAATTCAAAAAGTAAGTAAACTAGAAGTAGACATACTAGATGAATTAGATAATACAGCAAGACCAGAAGGAACAAAATGGCAAATAATATCTAAAATAGAAAAAGAAGACGGAAGCATAGAAGAAAAAGTAGTAGACGAATGGATGCAAGATGAAAATAAACATGAAGTAGCAAAATTACCAATCGGAAACTACACACTAAGAGAAGTAGAATTGCCAGAAGGTTCAGGATATGTAACAAATGAAGATGTGGATTTTGAAATAAAAGATACATTAGAAGTACAAAACATTATAGTAGAACAAAGTATTAGCAAAGTAAGCATCCAAATATTAGATATACAAACAAAAGAAGATATTACAGGAAGTGTAAATATCAAAATAATAAACAAAGATACAAAAGAAGTAGTAGCAAATACTAAAGTAGAAGGTAATGAAAAATTAATAGAAAAAACAGAAGAAGGCTACTATATAGAAAAGCTACCAATTGGAACTTACATTATTATAGAAACATCTATTGATGAAAGCAAAGGCTATGTAGAATATAAAGAAGTAGAAATGGAAGTGAAAGATACATTAGAAGTACAAAAAATAGAAATATATCAAGATATAAGTAAATTACTAATTAAAGTAATAGACGAAGAAACAAAAGAAATTATTCCAGAAGTAAAACTTCAAATATTAGACAAAGAAACAAGAAAAGTAATAGCTAAAACGACAGAAAAAAATAAAGAAGATGAAGATACAATTATAGATACAGAAGAAAAAGACACAACAGATAAATCTCAAGAAAATACAGAAAATCTAGAACAAAGTACAGAAAAAGCAGAAGAAAATACAGAGAATCTAGAACAGAATACAGAAAAAACAGAAGAAAATACAGAAAATCCAGAACAAAGTACAGAAAAAACAGAAGAGAATATTGAGAATCAAGAAAAAATAATGGAAATATTAGAAACAGAAGAAGGCTATTACATAGAAAGATTGCCAATAGGAGAATATATTTTAGTGCAAGAAACAAAAGATGGTTACCATGAAGTAGAAGAAAAACAACTAAAAATAGAAAATACTAAAGATAGACAAGAAGTCGAAATTATAAATACTAGATTGCAATATGATATTAAAGTAGATAAACAATTAGAAAAGATAATCTTTGATGGAGAAGAAACTATTGTAAATGATACAGAAGCAAGAAAAATAGAAGTCAAAGAGAGAAAGATAGCAACTGCAGACTTGAAATTGCAATATGTAATAAAAGTAACTAACTCTGGAGAGACAGATATAAAAGTAGGAACAATAGTAGATAAGTTGCCAGATGGCTTTGAATTAGTAGCAGCTGAAAGTAATGGATGGACAATGAATAAGAATTTAGCAATAAATAAAGTTTATGAAGATGAAATTCTAAAACCAGGAGAAACAAAAGAAGTACATATAACAATAAAATGGAAAAATTCAGTAACAAACTTTGGAGATAAAACAAATATAGCTAGACTTATTAATAGTAGCAACCCTTATGGATATGAAGACAAAAATAAAGACAATGATGAAGGAAAAGCACTAGTAGTAATTTCAGTTGGAACTGGTATAGAAATAATAGTAACAGCTGCAAGAATAATAATGGTAGCATTTATAGCAAGTATGTCATTATGCTTAATAGCAGGAGTTGAAATGTTAATTAAAGAGAAAAAAGAAAATAAATAAAATAGACTTCAAAAAATAGAACCTAAGTAGGTTCTATTTTTAAATTTATTTTTTATATAGTACGATAGATCAACTTATAATGTAATAGATATTGTATTATAAATTAAATAAGAACAAATTTTTTATAAAATTTTTAAATGTTCGCTAGACAACCTATAAAAAATAGTATAGACTAAGTAACATAGAAAATGAGATTAAGCAAAGATGTGGTTTACCTCCATTAAAGGAGGTGAGCTTATGATAGATTTCTCAATAAGAAATGGAGTAAATAAAAATGCAAGAGTTAATAGAAGGATTAAATAATAAACAAAAAGAAGCGGTACTTCAAACAGAAGGTCCATGCCTTGTAATTGCAGGAGCAGGAAGTGGAAAAACAAAAGTACTAACACATAAAATAGCATATCTTATAGCAGAAAAAAACATAGCACCATGGAACATTTTAGCTATTACATTTACCAACAAAGCTGCAAATGAAATGAAAGAAAGAATAGAAAAATTAGTAGGAGATGTAGCAAAGGACATTTGGATGGGAACATTCCATTCAATTTGTGTGCGTATATTAAGAAAATACATAGATAGAATAGGTTTTGATTCATCTTTTCTAATTTTTGATACAACTGATCAAAGAACATTAGTAAAAGAATGTTTAAAAGCTTTAAATATAGATGACAAAATGTTTACGGATAGATCAGTTTTAGCCGAAATTAGTAATGCGAAAAATGAAATGTTAGAGCCAAATGCATATAGTGTAAAATACGCATCAGACTTTAGAAAAGCAAAGATAGGAGAAATATACGCGTTATATCAAAAACGATTAAAAGAAAACAATGCAATCGACTTTGACGATATTATAAATTACACCATAAAAATACTAACAGAAAATCCAGATGCATTAGAATACTATACAGAGAAATTCAAATATGTATTAGTCGATGAATACCAAGACACAAATAAAGCACAATTTACTTTAGTTACAATATTAGCCTCAAGATATGGAAATATCACAGTTGTAGGAGATAACGACCAAGGAATTTATAGCTTTAGAGGAGCAGATATCTCAAACATACTAAATTTTGAAAAAGACTTTCCAGGAACAAAAATAATAAAACTAGAGCAAAACTATCGTTGTACAGGAAATATTTTAAAAGCTGCAAATGCCGTAATAAAAAACAATGAAACAAAATACGATAAAAAACTATGGACAGAAAATGACGAAGGAAATCTACCTTGTATTTACCAAGGAGACGACGAATATGATGAAGCAAGATATATCGTCGAGCAAATAAATCACTTAAAAACAGAGGAATATTTTAAATATTCAGACTATGCAATTTTATATCGTATGAACTCACAATCAAGAGCAATTGAAGACATTTTACTAAGAGAGGATATACCATACAAAGTTATAGGTGGCTTAAAATTCTATGAAAGAAAAGAAATAAAAGACACAATTGCATACTTGCGTTTAATTGCAAATACTTCAGACAATATTTCTTTAAAAAGAATTATAAATGAGCCAAAACGTGGAATAGGAAAAACAAGTTTAGATAACATTGAAGAAATTTCATACCAAGCAGGAATATCTATGTATGAAGTAATAAAGCATGCAGAGCAATATGGATTAAATAGAGTGTTTGCAAATTCTAGAGAATTTATAGATTTAATAGAAGAAATGAGAAGCAAAAAAGATGAACTAGAAATTTCAGAACTAATAAAACAAGTTTTAAATAAAAGTGGATACACAAAAGCATTAGAGCTAGAAAATACAGTAGAAGCAGAAAGTAGACTTCAAAATATAGAAGAACTTTTAACAGTAGCAATGGAATTTGAAGAAGAGTTTGCAGAAAATTCTTTAAATGAGTTCTTAGAAAGTATAACCTTATCAAGCGATATAGACAATTTAGAAGAATCAGATGAAACAGTAACCCTAATGACACTTCATAGTGCAAAAGGACTAGAATTTCCAGTAGTATTTTTAGTAGGAATGGAAGAAGGAATATTCCCAGGCTATAAATCAATAGGAGAACCAAAAGAACTAGAAGAAGAAAGACGTCTATTTTATGTAGGAATAACAAGAGCAAAAGAGTATCTATACTTGACTTGTGCAAAACGTAGAACAATATTTGGTTCAACAAGTTATAATGCAATTTCTCGCTTTGTAAAAGAAATACCAGAAGACTTACTAGATGGATATAACGAGTTAGAAAGCAAAAGAGAAGAGACATTTGAAGACTCAAACTATGGTTGGGCATATGGAACAAACTTTGCAGGAAAAGTTAAAACATATAAATTTGAAGAAGCATCTAATAACTATGCAGCAGCGTCATTATCCACAGGAAAAGCACAAAAAGTGGAAAACACAACAGGATTTACTTTTAGAACTGCAGAAAGTTTCTTAAATTCTTTAAACAAGCCAAAACAAGAAGTAGACATATCACAATATAAAGCAGGACAAAGAATATACCATAAAAAATTCGGAGAAGGCACAATCAATAGTGTAGAACAAGAAGGAGAAGACGCAAAAGTAGATATAAGTTTTGACAAAGCAGGACACAAACGACTAATGGCAAAATATGCAGGATTAGAAATAATAGACTAAACTAAAATGAACCGTCCTTATTAGTTTAGTAAAAGAAAAGGAGCAAATTATGAAGAAGATAATGGTAGATATGGATGATGTTATCTGTGATGGAGGATTTTTAAGTTTAGTAAATCAATTTCTAGGAACAGATTACAAAAAAGAAGATATAAAAACTTATTACATTCAAGACTTAATACCAAAAGAAAGATACTTAGAATGGTCAGAATTTTTTAATACTAAAAATGTATATGATTATTGTGAGATGTTAGAAGATATGTACGAAGTATTAGAAAAATTATCAAAAAAATATGAAATTTATATAGCAACTGCTTACATATTCCGTGACAATGAAGAATATTCGGCAAACAACCTAAAAAATAAATTTGAGTGGCTATATGAAAATTTACCTTTCATTTCACCAGATAACTATATTTTCACAACTAACAAAGAAATAATTGATTGTGAAATAAAAATAGATGATAAACTACCTAATTTAAAAGGAAAAGCAGAAACGAAATTATTATTTACAGCATATCATAATAAAAATATAACAAAAGAAGAATTAGAAGAAAATGGAGCTATTCGTGTTAATGGTTGGAAAGAAATAGAAAAAATTTTATTAAAATAAGATTTTGGAACTTTACCCAAAAATCTCCCAAAATCTGATCTAGATATAGAAAAAAAGAAGTCTCTTAATTTGAGACTTCTTTGTTGTTTAATTCATTTAAAACCTTATAAGTGTGAAACGAAGTTTCACTTTTTAATACAAATAATTTTGTGGGTTTTGGGCCACTCCATTAACACGTATTTCTAAATGTAAATGGTTACCTGTTGAATTACCAGTATTTCCTACTGTACCAATTACTTGACCTTGAGAAACTTTTTGACCAACATTAACAGATAAAGAATTGCAGTGCCCGTAAGCAGTTTGCACTCCGTTACTATGGGAAATAACAATATAATTTCCATAGCCACCATTATAACCATAAGAAGAAGTAATAACAGTTCCAGCTGCTACTGCTTTAATAGGTGTACCTTTTGGAGCTCCAATATCAAGACCTTTGTGGCTTCTACCCCATCTAGCACCAAATCTAGAAGTTACGGTTCCAGATGTTGGTTTAATTAAAGAAATTCCTAATTCTACTTTTTTAGAAGAAGTATTTACAGAAGAAGCATAACTTACATAAGAAGACTTTTTAACAACAGTCTTTTTAACATATAAATCTGCAACACATTTTTCTACAGAAGTAAATTCTTTTGTTTGAGTATCATATTTCTCAATAATAGTTAAACTATCTTTATTTTTACTATTTTTTTCTTTTAACTGATTAACAATACTTTCGGCTTGAGTAAAATCTGAAACATAAGCTTTTTCTTCGTTATTAACAGCAATCGCGTAATAGCGATAATATGGAACGCCTTGTTCAATAACTTTATTGAAAATATCATCATCATTTGTAACAATGTCTTTCTTCAATAAGCAAAGCTTATATTGAGGCAATTCATTAATATCCACAAATGCAATATTGTCACCATTGCCTTTTTCTATATATTCATTTATTTTTTCTTGTAATTTACTTTTATTTTCACTATATCCAATAAGTTCACCATTTAAAGTAACACTATAAATTGGTTTATAGAAAAAAGAAATAGCACCAAGAATTAAGAAAGTTGATAATGCTATTAAAATAATAAATTTAGTCCAAGTTCTAATGTGAACCATAGTCTTTTTTATTGTACTAATTGTAAACAACTCCTAACTAATTTTTATATTAAAAATTTATTATCCATAAATTGATAGACTAATTTTATAAGAAAAATACTTTTTTAACAATTCTGATATAGTTTGATTTTTGCCATTTTTTTTAATTTCCGTAAGGATATCTCGTTTTTATTCGCAAAATCTTTCTTTTTTAGATACTAAGAATTTTTTAAAATAAAATAAATCCCAATTAGCTATTGTTGCTAATTAGGACTGATCAAAATTATGAGTTATTACAAAATATATTATTGTAATTCATTTTTTACTGTTTGAATTTCAGTAACAGTTGCTGGCTGAGCAGATTTATAATAGCCTTTTGTTTGAGCAACTTTAAATAATTCATATTGAAAACTTTCATCATTATTTCTAATTTGTTGAATTGTTTGTCTTAACCCGAATATTTTCTGCTTCAGAAATAACACTTTGATAAGTAGTAAGGCTAGATTTTACACTGTCTAATATATCATTCACCATTGTTTTCTCGTCCATAAAAACCTCCTTTAATAAAAATAGCCTAAATAATTTATAGCTCAATTTATTAATTATTTAGGAAAGACATTAATTTTTGTTTAGTATTTAAAGCATCTTGTGCAGACTTTGTAAACATTTGCTTAATTTGAGGATCAACTGCTTGAGAAGCGTAAATATTCAATTTTTGGTAAGAAGTTTCATGAGCGCCAATTAAATGCCTTAAATTTTGAAGCTCTACTTGTGTTAAATTTGCCATTTTTATCCTTCCTTTCTTTACCTATTTATTTTTATTATGAACAACTTTTATAAATTTATACAAATTACACTTATAAAAATAAAAAACTTGATGTTTTGTCTTTGCTTAAGAGCAAAGACAAAACATCAAGAAAAATATTGTATGCCAGTTTTTAGCGCGTTATTTTTTATTATTACTTCTCCTCTTTCTACCAATTTTACAATAAATAAGTCTGGGTTAGTCTTATAAGTAGCAAATTCAGTAATAGAAGAACAAAGCTTTTTTAAATGTTGGTAATTTAAATTTATTTGTTTAAACACTAAATAATATGTATTTTTATATTGATACAAAACTATACTTTTTGCAATATTTTTAACAGGTAAATGATTTGAAGAGAAAAACTTAGTAAAATTACAAAAATCATCAAACGTTAAAAAAGAATAAACTAATTGTGTAGCTTCATAATTAGATTTTTTTCTTCTAACACTCACTTTTTTTCTGCCTAAAGGAACTTTGTTAGCTATTTCAGGAAGACTTCTAGTAACAGTCAAAATAAAATCTCCACCTGTTATAGCTATAGCCTCGATTCTAATTTGATAATTTTTAGTAACAAATCCAATTTCTTTTTCTGCCTCATCCAAAACATCAAAAAACAAATCTTGTGAATCAATAGAATTAGCCATAAAAGAATGAAAATCAATATTCTTTTGGATTAAGTCCTGATGACTTAAAGTAATTCTTATTTTATTTTCACTTAACTTTTCAATTTTCATGCATAACCTCCTAACTGTTTATAAGTATATTATAACATGCTTTATACTAAAAGAAAACGAGAAAAATATGGTAATTATTATATAGTATGAAGTATCTATTTAAAAGGTACTAATAAATATAACATAGCAAATAAAAAAAGAAAAGAGAAAATGGTAAAATTTTATTTATTTTTACTTGAAAAAAACATAAAATGAAGGTATAATAAGAGCGATATATAAACAAAAGAAAATAACATTTCCGTAAGGAAGAGAAAGGGAAGGTAAAAACATGGCAACAAGAGAAAAAAATGTATGGATTTTATTAATATTTATATTAGCAGGATTAGTAATAGGAGGACTATTAGGACAATTAGCAGAAAATATTGATTTTTTATGGTGGTTATCTTATGGACAAAGCTTTGGATTATCAACACCAATTCAATTAGATTTAAATGTAATACAAATTACATTTGGATTAATGCTAAAAATAAATATAGCAAGTATAATAGGGGTAATTATTGCTATTCTTATTTATAGAAAAGTGTAGTTTTATAAAATAAAAATTATGAAAATACGAATAATACTTAAAAAAGGGGCTTGAGGAAGGAATCAAGCGATAAATGAAAATAAAAGAATTACCAAACTCAGAGAGGCCATATGAAAAACTAGAAATGTATGGTGAAAAAACATTATCTAATTCTGAATTATTGGCTATAATAATAAAAACAGGAACCAAAGAGGAAACATCAGTTGTATTAGCACAAAAAATTCTAAGTATAGTAGGAGCAAGTAAAGAAAACAACTTAAGATTTCTTCAAGGAATATCAATAGAAGAACTAAAAAAGATAAAAGGAGTAGGAAAAGTAAAAGCTATTCAGATAAAAGCAATATGTGAATTAGCAAAAAGAATGTCTAGACCATTAAATTTAAATACAACAATTAAAACTCCTAAAGATGTGGCTAATTTATTAATGGATGAATTAAGATATGAGAAAAGAGAAATAGTAAAAGTAATCATTTTGAACACTAAAAATATAGTACAAAAGATAGTAGAAATTAGCAGAGGAAAAAATTCATCTGCAATTGTAGAAGCAAGAGACGTATTCCAAGAAGCAATAAAAATGGACATGCCAAAGATAATACTAGTACATAACCATCCAAGTGGAGATGTAACACCATCTATAGCAGATATAAATTTAACTAATAAAATTGAGCAAGTAGCAAACTTATTAAATATTCAATTATTAGATCACATTATAATTGGAGATGGTAAATATACAAGTATAATGAAATACAAAAGTCAAAAATAAAAGCAAGTATAAAAGAAAGGAATACACAAAATGAAATTATTTTCAATAAAAAGTAAAGATATCGGAATCGATTTAGGAACAGCAAACACATTAGTAACATTAAAAGGAAAAGGAATAGTATTAAAGGAACCATCTGTAGTAGCAATTGATAGAAAAACAGGGGCTATTTTAGCAACAGGACATGAAGCAAAAGATATGCTTGGAAGAACACCCGACCAAATAAAAGCAGTAAGACCTTTAAAAGATGGAGTAATAGCAGATTTTACAGCGACTCAATTAATGCTTAAAAACTTAATTTCAAAAGTATGTCAACGTTATAATGTAGTAAGACCAAGGGTAGTAGTAGGAGTGCCATCAGGAATAACAGAAGTAGAAGAAAGAGCAGTAGAAGAGTCAGTACTTCAAGCAGGAGCAAAAGAAGTATATCTAATAGAAGAACCAATGGCTGCGGCAATAGGTGCAAGTTTAGATGTCGCAGAACCAAGTGGTAGTATTATTGTTGATATCGGAGGAGGAACTACAGAAGTAGCAGTTATATCTTTAGGGGGAATTGTTGTAAGCAATTCTTTAAGAGTAGCTGGAGATGAATTAGATGAAGATATAGTAAATTATATAAAAAGGGAAATGAACTTAGCAATAGGAGAGACAACTGCAGAGCAGATAAAAATGCAAATTGGTTGTGCACTTCCATTAATGACAGATATGTCTATGGAAATTAGAGGAAGAGATTTAACAACAGGTCTTCCAAGAAATATTATAATTTATTCATCACAAATACAAGAAGCAATTCAAGAGTCTGTAATGGAAATAGTAGAAAGTGTAAAACAAACATTAGAAAAAACACCACCAGAATTAGCTTCAGATATTATGGAAAAAGGTATTGTACTAGCAGGTGGAGGAGCTTTAATTCAAAACATAGATAAATTATTAAGTATAAAAACAGGTATGCCAGTATATATAGCAGAAAATCCATTAGACTGTGTTGTAAAAGGTACAGAAAAAACAATAGAAGATTTGGAAAAACTAAAATCTGTATTAATAAACTCAAGAAAAAGACGTTAAATTTTATTAAATGTTCATAGGGGACATCCCTTTTTGAACATTTTTTATATAATAGGAAAATTTTATATTACATTAAAAATATGACAAAGTCACCTTTTTATATAATAGGAGGAATAAAATGCATAAGACTAAAAAGACAGGAATAGTTGGAATTATAATAACAATTATAATTTTAATAGTTGTAGTAATAATTTCAAATATACAAATGGATAATGTATCATTTATAGAAAGCTCAGCAGGCGTATTTATTATGCCTATACAAAATGGTCTAACATATTTTAAAAATTGGATTTTTGGAAATAATACATTTTTTACAAATATAAACAACCTAGAAGAAGAAAATAAACAACTAAAGAAAAAGAATAGTGAACTTGAGCAATCTCTAAGAGAATTGGAAATTGTAAAATCGGAAAATACTATATTAAAAGAATATGTAAATTTAAAAGATAAATATACAGAATATGAAACAATTCCAGCATATGTAATAAATAAAGATATAAGCAATTATAATGATACATTAGTAATAAACGTAGGTAAAAAAGACGGAATTGAAGTAAATATGACTGTAATAGCAGATCAAGGTTTAGTTGGGCATGTTATATCAGTAACAGATAAAACAGCAAAAATACAAACAATAGTAGATACAGCAAGTACAATTAGTTGTACAATAACAACGTCAAAAGATAATGTGATAGCAAGAGGAACATTAGAAGAAAAATCTGCATTAAAAGCAACATATATACCAACAGGAGCAACTGTATTGCAAGGAGATACAGTGGAAACTTCTGGATTAGGTGGAATCTATCCAAAAGGAATTCACATAGGAACGATAAAACAGGTTATTACAACAAAAAACATAACTGATAGATATGCAATTATAGAAACAGCAGTTAATTTTGCTAAAATAGATACAGTTTTAGTTATTAAATAAGGAGAAAAACATGAAAAAAACGTTAAGCATCTTTTTGATGTTTGTTACATTTTTAATAATATATTTCTTACAATCAAATCTCTTTAATTGGTTTACAATAGCAGGAGTAAAACCAAATTTATTTATTATATTTACACTTTTTATTAGCCTATTTGCAGGAGTAAAAATAGGAACAATATATGGAATATTTTTTGGATTATTTATAGATATAGTGATAGGAAGAAGTTTAGGAGTATCTAGCATAATGTATGGAATAATAGGAGCTATTGGTGGGTACTTTGATAAAAACTTTTCAAAAGATAGTAGAATTACAATCATGTTAATGGTAATAGGAGCTACACTTTTATATGAGATAGGAAATTATATAATTTCAATTATGCAACTATCAATACAAATAGAGATTTTAAGTTTTGTAAAGATTTTATTAATTGAAGTAATATACAATATTATATTAATAATTATATTATATCCAATAATACAAAAAGTAGGTTATAAAATGGAAGACATATTTAAAGGGCAAAAAATATTAACAAGATATTTTTAATAATAAATAAAATTATATATAAAATAAAGGGAGGTGAGACAGCTGAGAAATAATAAAGAAAGAAAACAAAATATAAGATATAATATTATAACTATACTTATTTATGTAATAGGAATTATACTGATTGCTCAACTGTTTAGCCTTCAAATTGTGCAAGGAAAAGAATATAGAGAACAGTCAAATACAAGACTAAGTAGAGAAAGTATCTTAGAAGCTGCAAGGGGAGATATTTTAGACTTATCAGGAAATAAATTAGCAACAACAGTATTAGGTTACAGGTTAGAATTATATAAAACTAAATTAGAAAATAAAGAATTAAATCAATCATTATTAAAAATAGCACAAGTACTAGAAGCAAATGGAGATACTTATATAGATGATTTACCAATAAAGATAAACCCATTTGAATTTACAATAGGGGAAGATGCACAAAAAACATGGAAAAAAGAAAACAAAATATCTGAAGAAAAAAATGCAGAAGAATGTTTCTATATATTAAAAGACAAATATGATATAGAAAATGAAGATATTGTAGAGGCTAGAAAAATAATGACGTTAAGATATCATATTAGTAAAATAGGTTATAGTAATACAAAGTCAGTTGAAATAGCAAGTAATATAGGAGAACTAAGTTTAGCACAAATTAATGAACAAAGTGCAAGTTTTCCAGGAATAAATATACAGTCAGAAGCAATAAGGAGTTATCCATCTGGCAGTCTAGCATCACATATATTAGGATATATAGGAAGAATAAGTCCTGAAAAATTAAAAGGAAGAGAAGATAGATATGATGCAAATGATATTATAGGGGAAACAGGAATTGAATATATTTTTGAAGATTACTTAAAAGGCAAAAATGGAATTAAACAAATAGACATGGCTGTAGATGGAACAATAACAGATGAATATGTATCAGAAGAAGCAATAGCAGGATCAAATGTAATATTAACTATAGATGCCAATTTACAACAAGTAACAGAAAATACATTAAAAAATAGCATTCAATCAATATCAGCGTCAGAAAGGGTAAATGTAACAGGTGGCTCTGCAGTAGTAATGAAAGTAAAAACAGGTGAAGTGCTTGCAATGGCAAGTTATCCAGATTTTAATCCAAGTGATTTCGTAAATGGAATTAGTAATGAACAATGGATATATTATACTAATCAAGAAAAATCTTCATATGCTAGAAATCATCCATTTGTAAATAGAGCAATAAGTTCACCATCTTCACCAGGTTCAACATATAAAATGGTTACAGCAATAGCAGGTTTAGAAACAGGAAAAATTACAGCAAAAGAAAAAATAAATGACGTAGGAATATATAAATTTTCATCAGACTATAATCCAAAATGTTGGATGTATGCATCATATGGAAGGGGACATGGATACTTAAATGTAACAGATGCAATAGTACACTCATGTAACTATTTCTTCTACGAAGTAGGAAACAGAGTAGGCATACAAAACCTAGCAAAATACACTAAAGCATTAGGTTTAGGAAAGAAAACAAATGTAGAATTATTAGGAGAAGAATCAGGATATATTGCATCACCAGAAACATCAAAAGCGTTACACAGTACATGGAACGGTGGAGATATATTGCCAGCTTCTATAGGACAAGGAAACAACAGCTTTACTACAATTCAAATGGCAAAATACACAAGTATGCTTGCAAACGGCGGAAAAAATATAGATGTATCAATAATAAAATCAGTAGTAGATGTAGAAGGAAACGAAGTACCAAAAGATGAATTAAACAGATACTTAAAAGATAAATTAGGAATAGAAGATGAAGATGAAAATCAAATTACTTTTAACTCAAATAATTTAAATGCGGTAAGAGAAGGAATGAAGGGTGTTACTACAGAATCAGGAGGAACAGCATACTCTATATTTAAAAACTTCAATATAGAAGTAGGGGGAAAAACAGGTTCTGCACAAACAGGAAAAAAAGATTCACAAGGAAGAAATATAACAAATGCATGGTTTGTTGGATTTGCACCATATAACGAACCAGAAATAGCAGTAGTAGTAATGATAGAGAATGGACAACATGGTAGTAGTGCAGCTACACCTGCAAGAGATATAATAGCAGAATACTTTGGAATGAATGCAAATAGAATAACAGAAAATATGCAAGCAATGCCAACTACAGAAATACAAAACTAATATTAGGAGGATGTAGAAAATGAGAAATTGTATAACAATTAATTTAAAGAAAAATGAAATAGTAATAAAAATTAGTGAAAAAGCTGAACAAAAAGAAATTAAGGACTGTTTAAATAAAAAATTGCAAGACTTAAAAAAATTATATCAAGAAGAAAAAACACCAATTAAAGTAACAGGAAAAATCCTAAAAAATAAAGAAATAGAAGAGATACAAGAGATGATCTCAGAAATAATACCTGTAGATATAGAATTTGATAGCTCAAAAGTATTAGGGCTTCACGGAATAAAAAAAGCATTTAGTAAAGAAATAAAATCTTCAGAAACCAAATTTCATAGAGGTTCTCTTCGCTCAGGACAAAAAGAAGAATTTGAAGGAAGCATAGTTATTTTAGGTGACGTAAATGCAGGAGCAGAGGTAATTGCTAGCGAAAATATAGTTATACTAGGTGCTTTAAGAGGCTTAGCACATGCAGGTGCAAAAGGAAATAAACAAGCAATAATAGCAGCAAATAAAATAGATTGTCCTCAAATACGTATCTCAAACCAAATAAAAGAGATGGAAAAAGAAGAAGATGAGGAAGAGACAATAAAAAATTATGCATATATAAGTGATCAAAAAGATGAAATAGTATTAGAATAAATAAAATATGATTAATAATAAAAAATTCTACCCCAAAATGACCTAGTCCTTTTGGGGTAGTTTAGCTTAATAGTAATAAAATCAAAGAAAAATATAAATAAGGATCTTTAGCTTCTTCTTTATATAAGAAAAATAAAAGTGATAAAATTAATAAATCATCAGAGGCAAGTCTAATTCCAAAAAAATCAAAGAAATCTTCATTTGAATTTGAATTTTGAGAATTACTATTAAGCAAGTTATTATCTGATTTATTATGAATATTATTTTGACCGTTATTTTGGTTGCTGTTTTGATTGTTATTTTTAAAGGAACTATTATAGTAGTTCTTTTTTACATTTATATTTTTATTTTGATTTAAATTATTATCCATATTATGCATATAATTGGTATTTTGAGTAAAAGGAACTTTATAATATCTTCTATAACTAGGAAAACCAAAAAAAGGATAGGGATACATCATTTTGTTTTCTCACCACCCATAAAATTCATATTCTCAAGAATACTACTCATATTAAAAAGTCCAATATATTGGTCAATTTTATCTTGTCTACTAGGCTTCAAATAAGGCTTTAAAGATAGTAGCAAATTAGATCTAGGATCATTTTTTTTCTGATTCATTTTTTCCATAATATTTTTCATTTTTAATATTGTATTCATATCAATACCTGAAAACATATTAGAAAAATCTGAGAAATTACCATTACTACCATTATTAGTATGATCAAAATTATTATCATTCTTAAAAGAAGAACAAAAATTATCAAAATTAGGGAAATCTTCGTCCATATTATCACCCCTTATATACAAGAAAAAGAATTATACATTTATAGTAATAATATGTAAAAAATAAAAAAATGTTACAAAAATATAAAAAAAATTATTAAAATTGAGATTATGGTAACAAGCAGATAAACATAAAATGTTTAAAATTTTTTAAAAAACCTTGAAAAAACTGGAAAAAGATAGTATAATAAATATTAGACCAATATAAAAAATAATAGGAGGAATATTTAAATGTATTCAAAAAAGAATAAAATAATAGCAATTTTACTTGTAACTATTATAGCCGTAGGAAATTTTGCAGTCGTAGGAAAAGGAATGCCTATTTCATATGCAAGTAGTTCAAAATTAGAAAATCAAAGTATAGCAACAAATAACGAAAACGTTGAATTTGATGCTTATTTTTTGAGTCAAGAAAATAAGGTGCATATGCTAACACAAAATATAGCAGAAAAAACTACACTATATATAGATGTTCAAGTTAAAAAAACAGGTTATCTAAAAGATGCAACTATTGAAATTAATGGTAATTTCAAAATAGACGAAACTACTAAGCAAGAACAAATACAAAAAATAGAAGCAGGCAAAATAGAACTAAATCAAATAAATGGTAATACAGGTAAAACAACAATAGCGTTACCTATCTATTTTAATGCAAATAAAACTATTAATATTGGAAGCTTTAGTAAACAAAATGATGTTACTTTAAAGGCAATATATATAGATGATCAAGGAAAAGAAAATAAAGTAGAAAAAACAATAAACAATCAATTAACTTGGGTAGCAACACCAGAATTACAAATTGAGCAAGCTATTCAAAAATATATTCCATATACAATGGAAAACGAAAAAGGAATTATTATAGAACAAAAAGTAAAATTAGGAATAAAAGATAATATATTACCAATAGCAGAGTTAAATGTGGAAATAGAAGTTCCAAGAATAGAAGATAAAATGCCAGAAGTTATAGTTAGAAAACAAGAAGAAACAGCCGTATTAATCTCAGATAAATGGAATTATAATTCTAATAATGGAAAATTAATAATACAAGAAACGAATATACCAACTCCTTCAGGAGAAATAAATTGGAACTCACAAGAAGAATATATAATTACATATCGTTACGAAAATGTAGACAAACAAGAAGAAATAGATTTTTTAGCAAATATTACATCTAATATTAAAACATACGGAGGAGAAACAAAAACTTTAAGCAAAGTATGCCAAGAAGAAAATAAACTTACCGATACTATAGGAAATATTATAGAAATTCAAAGTAAATATGTACAAGAAAATATAAGTAAAGGATATTTATATACTAATTTAGAAAATAAAGAAAAATTAGAAATACCATATGAAATGAAGTATGACATTAATATAGCTTATAGTAAAATAGCTAATGAAATTATACTAACAACAAATCAATCACAATGGAAAATGCAAGAAGAAACAATAGCTTCTAATTCTTACTTTAAAGAACTTCGTATTAATACACAAAATTTCAAAGATATATTAGGAGAGCAAGGTTATATAAGTGTATTATCTAATAATAAAGAAATAGGAAGAATAATAAGTAATCAAGAAGAAAATATAATACTTAATATAGAAGCAAACAAGCTTAAAGACATTACTTTAAAAACAAGCAAACCACAAAAAGAAGGAATACTAGAAATAATAGCAAGTAAATCAATAAAAGAAGAAAATATGGCAGAAGAGCAAATACAAAAAATAGTAGAATTAGAAGATACAACAACTATTCAAATAAATAAAGATAAAAAACAATTATTACAAAATACAACACTAGCTTCTATACCTGTTTTAGAACCAACATCTAAAATAGAAGTAGAAATTAGTAAAACACAATTCTCTACAGTTGTAGAAAATGAAGAAGTAGAAATAAAGACTACATTAAAAACAAATTCAGAATATGATAGTTTATATAAAAATCCAACTATAGAAATTGTATTACCAAAAGAAATAGAAAATGTACAAATACTAGGTACAGAATTATTATATGAAAATGAATTAAAAATAGAAAACGTACAAGTAATTAATGAGGCAAATAAAATTATAAAAATAACATTAAGCGGAAATCAAACAAAATATAGCATAAATGAAGTATCAAATGGTGCAACAATTGTATTAAGAGCAAACATTACAGTAAATAACTTAACACCAACAAAAACACAAAAAATGCAAATGCTATATACTAACCAAAAAACAGATGAAAAAGGTATAAAAGAAGTAGAAATTAAATACATAGCTCCAACAGGGCTAGTTCCAATTAATACAATTTCTAATTATGCACAAGACAAATTAATTCGTTCTATTGCAGGAAGTAACGAACAAGGAATTATAGAAGTAAGTGCACCATCAAGAATAGCAACATCAGAAATTAAATTAATTAACAATTATACAAATAAAATAAACAATATTAGCATTTTGGGAAGAACATTAACAACAGGAACTAATAGTACAGAATCAAATGAAAAATTACAAAATACATTTGATGCAATAATGTTAAATACTATTAATTCAAACGAATTATCAAAAGAGCATTACACAGTATATTATTCAGAAAACGGTGAAGCAACAAAAGACTTAAGTTTAAATAGTAATGGATGGAAACAAACTATAGAGGATCTGTCAAAAGTAAAATCATATTTAATAGTATTATCAGACTATGAGATGAATACAGGAGACAGTATAAACTTTAGTTATCAAATGCAAATACCAGAAGGATTAAATTACAATGAAAAAGTAAATTCTGTTTATACAGTGTACTTTGATAATGTGCAAGAAGAACAAATAATAAGTGATAAAGTAATTGCAAAAGGAGCATCTTTAACAACAGGAGAAGCACCAAAATTAGAGACAACAATATCATCATATACACAAGAAAATGAGACAATAAGAGAAGGACAATATATAAAATTTGAAGCAACTGTTAAAAATACAGGTGATATGGATGCAGAAAATGTAACATTAAATATAACTGCACCAAATGGAAACATATACTACTATATAGAAAACGAAAAAATAAACTTTACAGATAATTTAAATGGAAAAGAAGGAACATTAGTAGCTACATATAAAACAAAACATACACAATTTGTTGAAGATAACTATACATCAGAATATATAGACCAAGAAGATATAAATAGAACAATTACAATAGGAAATATAAAAGCAGGAGAAACAAAAAAAGTAGAATATGAGTTAAAAATAGATGAAGTTAATATAATTACAAAAAATTTACCAATACAAAATGGTAAATTGATAGTGCCAGAATTAACAATGAAAACTTCTGTAAATGTCATTGCAAATAAAATGCCAAAAGCAATTGAATCAAATGAATACAAACTTAAACTAGCAGAAGGAAAAATGAAAGTAATGCTAAGTAGTGATAAAGCTTCAGACTATGTATTAACAAAAGGTAGCAAATTAACATATGTGGCAAAAATAGAGAATATATCATCAGAAAATAGTTTAAAACAACTAGAGATAACAGTAAAAATTCCAGAAGGATTAAAAATTAACCAAGCATCAACAAAAAATAGAGTATTATCTACAGAAAATAAGAAAGTAGATATAGAAACAAATGGAAATGTAGTTACATTTAAAGTTGAAGAATATAACAAAGAAGATTCAGTAGACTTTATAGTTGAAACACAAGTAGAAATTGCGCAAGGAACAATAAGCCCAATAGTTACTGCAAAAGCAGAAAATGTAGAAGAGCATATATCTAATGTTGTTTTAAATACAGTTCAATTATTAAACTTCAGTATTGAGCAACAAAAAATGGATAAAGAATACTTTAAAGAAGGCGAAGAAATTACATATACATACAAAATTAAAAACAATAGTGACGTATATGCAGATAACTTTACATTTGAAAACGAAATTCCAGAAGGCACAACATTTGAAAAAGCAGAAATAATAACAAAAGAAGGAACACAAAAAATTACAAGCATAGAAGACAATAAGTTAGTAATAGAAAAAACAAATTTCCCAGAGGGTGAAGAAATAACAATAAAAGTAACAGTTATAGCAAATAAAATATCATCTGGAGAAAAAGAGAAACAGATTCAAAATTATGCTGTAATTTATGGAGATTTATTTGAGAAAGTAGAATCTAACCATATTACAAGTATTATTGAATATAACAAAAATGCGCATAATAATTCAGGTGAAGATGATGGAGCAGAAGATAATGCAGATATAATAGATGGAAGATATAAAATATCAGGAACTGCATGGATAGATTCAAATAAAAATGGTCAAAGAGATGAAGATGAACAAACAATAGAAGGACTAAAAGTAAAACTATATAATCAAGAAGATCAATCTATAGTAAAAGATATAGATACACAAAAAGAAAAAATAACAACAACTACAGATTTAGGAAAATATACATTTGAGAATATAACAGAAGGAAAATATGTTGTAGTATTTGAATATGACAGTTCTAAATATATGCTAACACAATATCAAAAAGATGAAGTTAGTAAAATAGTAAATTCAGATGTAATATCAATGGAAATGAATATAGATGGAGCAGAAAAAATAGTTGCAGTATCAGACACATTAGATATAAAAGATAGCAACATGAGAAATATTGATATAGGTATGTATGTAGCTACAAAATCAGATTTAAGCTTAGAAAAATACATAAATAAAGTAACATTAACATATGGAGATACTACAAAAACATATAATTACAACAATTCAAAAACAGCAAAAATAGAAATACCAGGAAAAAATTTATCAGAAGCAACAATAGTTGTAGAATATAAAATAGTTATTACAAACGAAGGAGACATAGGAAACTATGTAAGAAAAATAGTAGATTATATACCACAAGATATGAAATTCAATGCAGAATTAAATAAAGATTGGTATCAATCTAGCAATGGAGATTTATATAATGCAAGTTTAGCAAATGTAGAATTACAACCGGGAGAATCAAAAGAAGTAACACTAACATTAACTAAAAAGAAAACAACAGATAGTGCTGAAATTGTAAATAATAATGCAGAAATTTATGAGACATATAACAAAGAAGGAATAAAAGATATAGATTCTACAGAAGCAAATAAGGTTTCAAAAGAAGACGATATGTCATCAGCAGACCTTGTTATATCTATAAAAACTGGAGAAATAGTAGGAATAGTAGGAATTATTTCAACACTAATTTGTATAGCAATTGTAGGAATAGCTTACGTGTTTTATAAAAAAATGAGGAAAATAACATATATAAAAAGGAGGGGATAAAATGAAAAAAATAATAAGAAACATTATCATAACAATAATAGTATTAGCAACAGTAATAGCAGGATATTTTTTAATTAAAAAGTCCCCTACTGTTATTTCACAAACAGTTGCATTACAAAAAATACAAAAAACACCAATACTTGCAGCAAATGGTTCTAGCGGAAATATAGGGGGAAAATTTGAAGTAAATAAAGATAATCTTCAATACATAATAAGTGGAGATGGAGGTTATTGGAGAGTATTAGTAGAGCAAAGACAACTATATTGTGCAGCTAAAGGTGCACATTTAAGTGGAAAAGGTGAGACCAAAGAAGAAATACAAAAAATGGCCGATGATTGGAATAACAAAACATCTTCATGCTCAGATTTAAATACTCCAGATGAAGGAACAGGAAAAGTATATTCTAGACCATATTATTTCTTAAAAGAAAGAAAAACAGCAACATATACAGAAGCTTTCATAGTAACATATCCAGATCCAGATTGGAATAGCTGGTCTGCAATAAAGCAAGAAGCAATATGGATTACACCACAATTAAATAAAAACAAAAAAGCACCAAAAGTAACAGGAAATGGAATTACAGCAGCACAACTTGCAATGCAAGCAGCATATTATGAACAATTCGCAAGAAAAATAGATAATAATAACGGAACTATGAATCCTCAAAATACAACAAATGAGGAAAATGTAAAAGTATCAGGAGATTATACAAATCAAGAATACCTAATAGGACCATTTTCTATGACATATGTAAATGGTAACTATGGAATAGTATTTGGTGGAATATCTGATATGTATGTAGTAGGTGAAGACACAGAACGTATAGAAATTGAATCATTTATAGTAAAAGATGGAGAAGGAAACTATACAAGAGAAATAATACCAAGATATTTTACACCAGTAGATGATAAAAACTTAGTAGATACAGGAGCACAAAATTACCCAGCATCAGGACAAGAATTCTATGTAAAAATAAAAGCTCCAACAGATTTACACGTAAAAAATATACATGTAGAATTTAAGTGGATGAGAGCAGAAGCAACATTATATTACTTTGAATCACACAAATATGTTGCAGTATTTACACACAATCATACATATCATTGTCATGGACATATAGATGCAAAAGGTAATAGTTCAACTTGTTCAGGATGTTGTTTAAATTGTAAAGTTACAACTAAATTCCAAGAAGAAGTAGTACCATACCAAGACCAACTAGAACCTGATGGAAAAAGATGGTTAGATAAAACATCACTTGATATAAAAATACCAGGAGATAAAAACTTAACTATAAGACTAGCAGGAAATGTATGGGAAGATGAAAAATACCAAAAAGAAACAAAACCAAATGGAATAAAAAATGATACAGAAAAAATGCTTCCAGGAGTAGAAGTTATATTACATGAAGCATCTACAAATGCAGAAGTTGCAAGAACAGTAACAGATAAAAATGGACATTACGAATTTAACTATGTAGATTCTAAAAAGAAATATTATATAGAATTTATATATAATGGACAAATGTATCAGCCAACATATTATGAAGATAACTTATCTGGTGGACATTCTAACGCAACAGAAATAAAAACACAAAGAGAGCAATATAACTTAGATTATGAACAAATAGGTTCATACCCTGAAAACTATAAAGTAAGAAGAAAATTATATTATGAAGTAGGAACTTACAATGTAGCATATAATATCTTAAAATATAGTAATGCATCAGGAAATGCCTATACACAAGATGCAAAAGAAAAATCAGAATCAGGTATAAAAGAAATATATGAATATGTAATAAACGAAGCTGCAGAAACAAAAAGTTATAAAAAAGCATACGAAAACGCTCTAAATAAATTTGGAAACACAGAAGACACAAAAAGAAAATTACAATTCATAGAAGACAACAGAATATCATCATTTACAGGAAATGATACACAAAGAAAAATATACCCAATATATGATAAATACACAATAGGTTATGAAACAAGAACAATTAAAGGCGAAGAATACAAAGCATTGTATCCAGAACATCTTCAAATAGATTTCGGTTTAACTAGAAGAGAAGTTTCTGACATAGCATTAAGAAATGAAATAGAAAAAGCAACTATAGAAATAAAAGGAAGAACAGAAACATATTACTATAAAGATAGAAATCAAACAAATAATGAAGACGGAATGTGGGATATTAGTGTAAGACTTTCAGATGTTGCATACTATAATTCTCAATATTCAAGAGAATTATATAAATCAGATTATCTATATAAAGTAGATGATTATGGAAAAACAGAAAGTCTAACTAAGGAACAAATACAACAAAAATATGGAGAAATAGAAACAAGAGAACTTGAAGTATATGTAACATACAAAATAATGGTACATAATAGTTCACAATCTATTCGTATGAAAGTAAATGAATTTGTAGATTATTATGATACAGAATATGAATATATAGATGATCGTTCATATATAGAAATAAAATATGGAGATAATAAAGGTACATATGCAGTAAAAGCAAATGAACAAAGCATTTATTCACAAAATACGAAATCATCTATTGACGGTTATAACAACTTATATATTACTGGATTAGACGGAATGTATTTATCACATGGTGAAACAGCCAATATATACTTAACATTTAGAGTTAAGAAAGATCCACAAAGATTTGTTTACTTAGATGATAATGATGCAGGTAAGAAAAACATAGCAGAAATAAATGGATATTCTACAAATTATGAGAAAGACACAGAAATACCAAATGTAGGAATAGTAGTAGATAGAAATAAAGTTGCTGGTGTATTAGATATAAACTCTGTACCAGGAAATGTTACATCACCAATAGATGAGACACATTTTGAAAATGATACAGATAAAGCAGCAAACCTAAAAGTTATATTAGAAAAAGATAATAGAACAATAGAAGGAATTGCTTGGGAAGATGAAAGAACAAACTATAATAAAGAACAAGCTACATCTACAGGAAACGGAATAAAAGATGGAAAAGAGACAGCAATTGATGGAATGAAGGTACAATTAGTAGAATTAATGGATAATGGAGCAGAATATATTTGGAAAGAATTCTTAACAGGACAAGGAACATATGAACCAATAATAAATGCAAACAATATGATATCTACTATAAAAGATAATACAAAAGGAAAATATGTATTTACATCATTTGTACCAGGTAACTATATCGTAAGATTTATCTACGGAGACAACGATGAGACAGTATTAACATCTACAGCAACAGATGTAACAAACACACTAGGAAATGTAGGAAAAAATGAAAAATCTTATAATGGACAAGACTATAAATCAACAACATATCAGGCAGGAATATCACAAGACAGAAAACAATATTCTGAATATCTAGATAAAGAAATATCTGGTTATAAAGATTATACAAATCAAAACGAAACAGGAACATACCTATATGATATAAGTGGTTTAGAAGGACAAAATGTATCAGTAGCAAAAGATATAGCAAGCCGTAGACAAGAAACTATGAAACATTCTTCTAATAATATTACAAACGAAATGGCAGAAATATTAGCATCTTATAAAAATGTTCCAGAAGGAACAACAAAAGAAACATTAAGAGCTCAAATAGAAAAATTTAAAGAATATACTTATATGAAAGCAGAAACGGGTAATATTAATGTAGAAGTAGAAAAAGACAGAACAGAAACAACAAATCAAGCAGGAGATAATGTAATAGAATATAATGTTACAAATGTAAACTTAGGATTAGAAGAAAGACCAAAAGCACAAATAGCAGTTAATAAACAAGTAGAAAACGTAAAAGTAATACTTGCAGACGGAAGCGTATTATTTGATGCAAAAAATACAGCACCAAACATATTGTGGAAGAAAAATTCAAACTATGAACCAAAATACGAAAAAGGAATATTAACAGAAATTAGAAATGCAAATGCTAAGAAAACAGGTTTAATTCAATTAAGTATGGACGAAGAGCTAATGCATGGTGCTAGCATACAAATTACTTATAAAATAACAGCATCAAATGTAGGAGAAACAGATTACAATGATAATCAATTCTACTACACAGGAGTTGTATCAAATGTTAATAAAGTAGCAACAACTACAGCAAATCAAATAATAGATTATATAGCAAACAATTTACAATTTGATAGTACATTATCACAAAATGCTAATTGGAAAGTAATTAGTAAAGAAGAAATAAAAAATCAAAAATTAGTAAATGCAAGATTAGTTGATAAATTAGATAACTTTAATACTATATTAACTACTACAGAAAACTCTAATATTGCAAAAACACCATTAGTACCAGAAATATATGCTAAACAAAATGGTGGAAACACTGAAGCATCAGATATATTGTACTTAACACAAACTATTACACCTGAAAATTCAACTAGCGATTTAACATATGAAAATATGTTAGAAATAGTAAAAACAAGTAATACAGTAGGTAGAATAAACAATTACTCTATAGTAGGAAACCAAGATCCAACTGTTTTACCATCAGAAATAGATAGTGATAAAGCAGAAGTAGTTAAAATATTACCACCATTTGGATTAATGCAAAATACAATTATGATAGCAGTAACAGTATTAGTAGCCGTAGTAATTTTAACAGGAGGAATATTCATTATCAAAAAAAGAGTATTAAAAAATAAATAAAAAAATACCAATTGGGTATAATATCCAATTGGTATTTTTTTGTTTATTTTTTTTGTAATAAAAGTTCTACTTTTTCTTTGTTTAAGCCGGTAATTTGTATAATATCTTTTAAAG
>X120_Alpine_Shrew__coassemble_342_pt1 | contig 25240 bp, 33 predicted proteins | sample X120_Alpine_Shrew__metabat2_high_PE_003 | metagenome-assembled genome bin X120_Alpine_Shrew | reverse complement strand
ATTTAATACTAAGATAATAAATTTAGAAAATACAATTTATATTTTAAAATATCGTAAAGGAATTTTAAAGATAGAAATATATGATACAACTATTCAAGAGGATGAAAAAGAAATAGAAATAACAGAAAAAGTAGAATTACAAGTAAAATTAAACAAAAAAATAAAAGTATGGGAATAAGTGTCCATTGGGGACGTTTACTTATGGGTAATCTGTCCCTTTTGGACAATTGAATAAATACAAATATCTAAGTAAAAATATTAGTGTCCAAAAGGGACAGATTACCCATAAGTAAACGTCCCCAATGGACAGAGAAAGGAATGATAAATATGAAAATTACCTTTTTAGGAGCAACTAAAACTGTAACAGGTTCTAATTTTTTAGTAGAAGCGGCAGGTAAAAAGTTTTTAGTTGATTGTGGAATGTACCAAGGTGCTGCACAAGATGAATGGGAGAACTCTGCACCATTTGCGTTTGATGTAAATGAAATTGATTTTATGCTACTTACTCACGCACATATAGACCATTCAGGAAGAATTCCTAAACTATATAATGAAGGTTTTAGAAAACCTATATATGCTACAAAGGCAACTTGCGACTTATGTTCTATAATGCTTCCAGATAGTGGGCATATTCAAGAAATGGAAATTGAATGGAAAAATAGAAAAAGAACTCGTAAGGGATTAGACCCACTTCCACCACTTTATACAGCTGAAGAAGCTCTAAAATGTTTAGAAGTATTTTGCCCAGTAAAATATGATGAAATAATAGATATAGATGAAAACATACATGTGCGCTTTAATGATGCAGGTCACATGCTTGGTTCAGCTATAATCGAAATATGGGCAGATGAAAATGGAAAAACTACAAAGGCTGTATTTACAGGAGACTTAGGAAATAATGATATACCACTATTATCATCTCCAACAATGATAGATGATGCTGATTATTTAGTAATGGAGTCAACTTATGGTGGAAGACTACATATGAGAAATGATGATAAGGCAAGTTTATTCTTAAATATTGTTTCAGAAACTTTAGATAAAGGTGGAACGGTTGTTATTCCTTCATTTGCAGTAGGTAGAACGCAAGAAATTTTATATGAATTAAATCAGTTAAAAGATGTAATACAAGATGAAGATTTTAGAAAAAAATATGAAACAGTTATGAAAGCGCCAGTATATGTAGATAGCCCACTTGCAATATCTGCAACAGAAATATTTAGGGAGAATATGGATTTATTTGATGAAGAAACTCAAGAAGTAATGAGAAGCGGAGATAACCCATTAGAATTTCCAGGACTTCAATTTACAAGAACAGCAGAAGAATCAAAAGAATTAAATGCAAAAAATGAATCATCAATAATAATATCAGCAAGTGGAATGTGTGAAGTAGGAAGAATAAAACATCATTTAAAACATAATTTATGGAACCCAAACAGCACAGTACTATTTGTAGGTTACCAAGCACCAGGAACATTAGGAAGAAAAATAGTAGATGGAGCAAAAACAGTAAAACTATTTGGTGAAGAAATAGCAGTAAATGCAAGAATAGAATATATAGAAGGCTACTCAGGACACGCAGACCAAGAATGGCTACTAAACTTTATATATTCGTTTATACGAAAGCCAAAAACAATATTCCTAGTACACGGAGAACCAGAAGGTCAAGTTATTTTAAAACAAAAAATACAAGGAACAGCCGAAATACCAGTAATAATACCAGAATATGGAGAACAATACGAATTAAACGAAGAAGTAGAAAGACTAGGAAGAGTAAAAGGAACAAAACAACGTGAAAGACAATATATCCGCCTAGAAGTATTAGGAAGAATACAAACACTAAAAGAAGAACTAGAAGACATGAGCACAATTGTAAAAGAAGAAATGCTACACGAAGATGCAAATGATGAAGATATAGAAAAATTAAATGACAAAATAAAAGAATTAGAACAGCAGATAGTTGAAATCATAAAAGACTAGGTTTCCAAATTGCATTTGGTGTCCATTGAAGATGGATACAAATTTGAAACTATAAAAAATATACTTTAAAGAAGAGTAGGAGAAAATTATGAGAAAAATAATTTTAACATCATGTGGAATTATTTCTAACAATTTCCACGAAAAATTTTATAATATTATAGAAAAAAATGTAGAAGATTTAAAATTGTTATATATTACTACTGCAATAGATGGTGAGAGAGACGACAATAAGAGTTGGGTAGAAAGAGAATATAAAACAATATTGAATTTAGGAATAAAAGAATCGAATATTACTGAATATAAATTAGACTATGAACTAGATTTTAATGATTATGATGCTATATATATGATGGGTGGAAATACTTTGTATTTATTAGATGTAATAAGAAAAAATGGTATGACTGAAAAAATAAAGAATGCTATAAATAATGGCGTAATATATATTGGCTCAAGTGCTGGAAGTCAAATATTAGGTAATTCAATTGAAACTGCAGTACCATATAATAATAATTTTGTAAATATGAAAGATTTTACTGGATTAAAAGTAATTGATGGAATTATTATTCCACATGCTAATAAAAGAGAGCAATTTATTAATGAAGTTAAACAAAAATATGATGATAAATTGTATTTGTTATATGATGAGGAAGGTATTGTTATTTAAATTTATAATTGTTTAAATATTAAAGAAAATAAATTAGCTATGCATAGAATGGGACTAACTAGTATTTAAATTATGATAGTAACAAATATATATAAATATATGGAGTAAATATGAAAAATAAATATCACAATGAAGCAATAATAGGAAATAAAAACATAGTAGCAAGCTTTAGTAAAAAAGGAGAAATGCTAAGGCTTTTTTACCCTACAAGAGATTATAGGCAATTTATAGAATGCATGCACACAGGAGTAAAAATAAATGATTCAATGATTATATACTTACATGAAGATATAAACAACGAATACGAACAATACTATACAGAAAACACAAACATATTAAACACAAAAATAAAAAATACATACTTTAATTTATCTATATTACAAACTGATTTCGTAGCTACTCAAAAAGATGTAATAATAAAAAAACTAATATTTACAAATGAAAATACAATAGACCTAAATGTTAATTTTCTAATATATTCAAAACTACAATCAAACTTAAATAATATGGTAGGAACAAAAATAGAAAATAATATATGTATGCAATACTCACATGACTATACATTTAGCATTTTCTCAAAAACACCAATACACAGCTACAGGCTAAACAATAGCTCAGAAGATATAAAATCAGGAATATTGCACGATAAAGATTACATAGGAATGGCAAACGACTCAGCCATAAGTTTCGACATAGGCACACTAAAGCCAGGAGAAAGCAAAGAAATAGAAATATTTATATATATAAACGATAACAACAAAAAATATAAATTTGATGAAATTATAGAAGAAATAGAGCAAATAAGAAATATAGATACACAAAAAGAACTAGAAAACACAAAAAAATATTGGCAAGATTTTGTGCAAAAGCATGACGGACTAGGAATATTAACTAACAAAGAAAAATGGCAAAAACTAATAACAGGAAAAGAAGAAATAGATGAAAATACATATAAAAAATATTTAGAAATGAAAAACATATATGTACGAAGTATTCTAATATTTCCACTACTTTCAAACTCACAAACAGGAGGAATATCCGCAGCAATAGAAATAGATGAAGAGCAAACCAAAAGTGGAAGATACTCATACTGTTGGCCACGAGATGCAATATTTATAACTAAAGCACTAGACATACTAAAAATGGAAGAACAAACCACAAAATTCTACGAAAACTTTAGCACAAAAACCCAAAGCAAAAACGGAATGTGGGAACAACGCTTCTACACAGACCGGAAGGCTAGCACCATGCTGGGGCTACCAAATAGATGAAACCGCAAGTATTATATATGGAACATACGAACACTATAAAATAACAAAAGACAAAAACTTCCTAAAACAAACCTACGAAATGTGCGAAAAAGCAACAAAAGCACTAACCAAGTTCCCATTGGGGACGTTTCCAAATGGGAAATCTGTCCCTTTTGGGAAATCTGTCCCTATTGAGAACTTCCCATTTGGAAACGTCCCTAATGAGAAATCTGTCACTTTTGAGAACCTAAATAGTGAAGAAAGCTTTGCAACACATGAAAGTTACGATTTATGGGAAATGAACGAAGGAATACATTTATACTCATTAAGTGCAATATATGCAGCATACAAGGCAATGGTAGAAATAAAAAAAGAGTTAAATATAGATGAGGGAATACAAAAACTAGAGGAAAAAGCAGAAAAAATAAAAACATATTGTATACAAAACTTTTATGATGAAAATACAAAAACACTTAAAAGAAATAACAAAGATAATATAACCGACATAAGCCTTCTAGGTACAGTAGTACCATTTAATATGCTAGATGCAAATGATTCTAAAGTAAAAAATACTATAGAAAAAATAGATTTAACTTTAAGAACATATACAGGGGGATATGTAAGGTTTGAAAATGATAGCTATTTAGGTGGAAATAATCCATGGGTAATTTCAACACTATGGATGGCATTATATAATATAGAAATTAAAAATATAGAAGAAGCAAGAAAACAAATAGAATTTGTAAGTAAAACCGCAACAAATAATGGATTTTTAGCAGAACAAGTAGATAATGAAACTATGCAGGCAAAATGGGTAATAGGCTTAGGATGGTCTCATGCAATGTATATAATAGCACTAGCCCAATTGTCCATTGGGTGTCCATTGGGGACGTTTCCTAATGGGTAATCTGTCCCTTTTGGACAGGTATTGCAATCTTAAATAGTGTAGAAATAGGTAGAAAAAAGAAGAACTATGTAGAAAACAAGAAAAAATAAAAAATAAATAAAAAAATTTTAATAAAAATATAGCAATATACATAAAAATGTGCTATATTTTTATTAGTTTTAGGGGCAAAAATAAAAAAAGAAAGAAGTGATTATTATTCCACGTTGCCCTAGAAAAAAATCTTATACAAAAGTGTATCATATTATTATTAGAGGAATTAATAAACAAGATATATTTTTGGATAAACAAGATTATAGAAAATTTATAAAAGAAATAAAAAGAGTAAAAGAAAAATACAAATTTGAAATATACTCATACGCGTTAATGAGTAACCATGTACATATTGTAATTAACGATGAAAGCGAAAACTTATCAATTGCAATGCAAAGTTTAACAATAAGCTATTCTAATTATTTTAATAAAAAATATGAAAGAATAGGTCATTTATTTGAAAATAGGTTTAAGAGCCATGCAATAGAAAATGAAGGTTATTTAAAAAATGTAGTTAGATATATTCATAAAAATCCAGAAAATGCAGGAATAAGGAAATATTTATGGACGAGTTATTATGAATACACAAAAAATAGTTCTAAATTAATAAATCCACAACAGGTTATGAATATATTTGAGAATAGTATAGAAAACTTTATAATATTCCATGATGTATATAAAAAAAATCAAGATTATGATAAAGGTTATGAAATGATTAGTAGATTGCAAGATGAAGAAGCGATAAAAATAATGCAAGAAATAACAAAAGAACCTAATTTAATAAAAATTCAAAATTATGAAGATACGATTAAAAAACAAGCTATATATAAGATATTAAAAATAGAAGGAATAACAAAGGTACAAATAGCAAGAATATTAGGGATTAACAGAAAAACGATAGAAAGAATAGGAAAGGAGATGTACCAAAAGGGACAGATTACCCATTAGGAAACGTCCCCAATGGACAAATAAAGAAAATGGCGAAGGCGAAAACGATTTTTGTATGTAATAGCTGTGGCTATGAGTCAGCTAAGTGGCTTGGTAAGTGCCCAGCATGTAATGAATGGAATAGTTTTTATGAGGAAAAAATAATAAAAGATAAAGATGGAGCTTTTCTTTCTGATAAGAAAACTAAAAGTAGCAAACCTACTACTTTAAATAGTGTAGAGGGGAAAGAGGCTACTAGAATTTCGACTGGTGTTCATGAATTAGATAGAGTGCTAGGTGGAGGCATAGTAAAGGGTTCTTTGGTGCTTTTGGGTGGTGAACCTGGTATTGGTAAGTCTACTCTTATTCTTCAAATTTGTGACAAAATGAAAGGTGAAGGTAAGGTACTATATGTTTCTGGTGAAGAGTCTGCAGAGCAAATTAAAATTCGAGCTGATCGTTTAAAGATTAAAAATGAGGATATTTTATTTTTAGGAGAAACTGATATTGATGTAATAGCAGAAGCTATTCAAGAGGTAAATCCAAAATTAGTTATTATTGATTCGATTCAAACGATGTATAGTGATGAAATTACATCAACGGCAGGAACGGTAAGTCAAGTTCGCGAAATTACAGCAAGAGTTATGAAAATATGTAAGCAACAAAATATTACTACTATTATTATTGGACATGTTACAAAAGAAGGAAATATAGCAGGACCAAGAGTTTTAGAGCATATGGTAGATACGGTTTTATATTTAGAAGGAGAAAGATATTTTTCTTATCGAATTTTAAGAGGAGTTAAAAATCGTTTTGGTTCTACAAATGAAGTTGGAATGTTTGAAATGCAAAGTGAAGGAATGGTGGAGATTACAAATCCTTCTTCTGTTTTAATTTCAGAAAGAGAAGATAACCCATCACGGAAGTGTTATAGTAGCTAGCATGGAAGGAACAAGGCCACTTTTAATAGAACTTCAAGCACTAACTTCTCCTACTGCATTTGGACTTCCAAGAAGAACAGCCAATGGTATTGATTATAACAGATTAACAGTTTTAATGGCAGTATTAGAAAAAAGAGCCAATATGAATTTGGGCACGCAAGATGTATATTTAAATGTTGTTAGCGGAATTAAGATTTCAGAGCCTGCTATTGACCTAGGAATAATACTTGCAGTTGCATCAAGCTTTAAAAATATTAGTATTCCCAAAGATTTAGTTGCAATAGGTGAAGTAGGTTTAACAGGTGAAGTAAGAGCAGTAAATATGATAGAAAAAAGATTAAAAGAAGCAGAAAAATTGGGCTTTAAAAAATGCATTATTCCAGAAAATAACAAAAAACTATTGAAAGATGATTACAAATTAGATATAATAGGCGTTAGAAATATAGTAGAGGCATTAAAAATAATAAAACAGTAATAATTTTTTTAGTAAAATGTCCCAAAAGGGACAGATTACCCAAAAGGAAACGTCCCTAATGGGACATTAGGAGTTGAATAGAAGATATGGGTACTTTTAAAGAAGAATCAATAGCAGATGTGTTACGATTGATTGCACCAGGAACCCCTATACGTGAAGGATTGGAAAATATATTAAAGGCAAAAACAGGTGCTTTAATTGTAATTGGAGATAGTAAAGAAGTTTTAGATATTGTAGACGGAGGTTTTAGTTTAGACGTAGACTATACACCATCTCGTTTATATGAGCTTGCAAAAATGGATGGAGCAATTATTCTAAGTTCAGATTTTAAGAGAATATTATATGCTAACACACAATTAATTCCTTCATCAGATATAGCAACTACTGAAACTGGTACAAGACATAGAACAGCAGAGCGTACTGCAAAACAAACAGGAGAAATTGTCATTAGTATTTCTCAAAGAAGAAATATAATTACAGTATTTAAAGGATATTCTCGATATGTATTAGAGGATACATCAAGAGTTATCTCAAAAGCAAACCAAGCTTTGCAAACAGTTGAAAAATATAAAAAAGTATTTGATAGTAAACTAAGTTTATTAAATGAATATGAATTTAATGATATTGTAACTTTAGAAAATGTAATTACTGCAATTCAAAGAGCTGAAATGGTTATGAAAATGGTAGATGAGGTTCAAAAATCTATATATGAACTAGGAGAAGAAGGAAGATTACTAGAAATGCAACTAGAAGAATTAGTAGGGGGATTAGAAAAAGAAGAACTACTAATTATTAAAGACTATATAGCACCAGGTAAGAAAAGAACATCAGAAAAAGTATTAAAGGAAATAAAAAGTTTAACACATGAAGATTTAATGAAATCTCAAATAATTGCACGTCTTCTTGGATATGAAGATTTTGATAATTATGATGAAGTAGCAGTATATACAAGGGGTTACCGTGTACTAAATAAAATACCAAGAATGCCAAGCAATATTGTAGATAATTTAGTAAAATCATTCAAATCTTTCCAACATATTTTAGTTGCAGATATTCCAAACTTAGATGATGTAGAAGGAATTGGAGAAGTAAGAGCAAGAACGATTAAACAATCTTTAAGAAGAATGCAAGAACAATTTGTATTTGATAATTTAATGTTATAAAAAATAAATAGAAAGTGAGAAATTGAGAATGAAAAAAGAGTTAGTTATTAGGATTATTATGATAATTGCTATATTATTAGTAGTAATAGGAATTGGATACATATCTTATGGAATTTATCAAAAACTTACAAAAAATATACCAAATCCAGTAGCTACAATAGAAGTACAGGATTATGGAACAATTAAAGTAGAATTATATCCAGATAAAGCACCAAATACAGTGACAAACTTTATAGCATTAGCAAATAGACGGTTTTTATGATGAATTAACTTTCCATAGAACAATTCCAGGATTTATGATTCAAGGTGGAGATAAAAATGGTGATGGAACAGGAACGCCAACACTTGATGATTTAAAAGGAAATGGAGATTCAAATACATATGCAATAGAAGGAGAAATGATTGCAAATGGATATTCTAAAAATACATTAAAAATGGAAAAGGGAGTTATTGCAATGGCTCGTTCTGATTATAGTAGTATCAGCTCTAGCTTAGCAAAAGAAGGTTATAATTCAGCAGGTTCACAATTTTTTATTATGCAAGAAAACAATGAATCTTTATCAGGATTATATGCAGGTTTTGGAAAAGTAATAGAAGGAATGGATATAGTAGATAAAATAGCAAATGTAGATGTAACATATAGAAGTTCTGAACTAGAAGAAGGTGAAGAAGCTCCAAAAGATGCAGAAGGAAAAGAATTAACAGCAGATATGCCAATTAATAAACCTGTAATTACAAGTATTACAGTGGAAGCTTATGGTGTAAATTATGGAGAACCTAAAACAGTAGAACCATTCAATTATTATAATTATTTAATGCAATATTATGGTTCAAATTTAAGTGAATAATAATAAACAAAAGAGACAAAAAAAGAAAAGTGTCTCTTTTCGTGTATAAAATAAAAAATAAAGGAGATAAATATGGAACAAAATATTAACAAAAAAAGGGAAAATTATATTAATTGGGATGAATATTTTATGGCAATCGCAAAATTATCTGCAATGAGAAGTAAAGATCCTTCTACACAAGTTGGAGCATGCATTGTAAGTGGTGATAATAGAATTCTATCAATAGGATATAACGGAGCACCAAATGGATTTGATGATGAAAGATTTCCATGGGGAAGAGAAGGAGAAAATTTAAATACAAAATATCCATATGTGTGTCATGCAGAAATGAATGCTATTTTAAATTATAGAGGAAGTAAAAAAGATTTAGAAAATTCTAAAATATATGTAGATTTATTTCCATGCAATGAATGTGCCAAAATAATTATTCAATCAGGAATTAAAGAAGTAATATATTTATCTGATAAATATGCTACATCTGAAAACAATATTGCATCTCGTAAACTTTTTGATGAATGCAAAGTAAAGTATACAAAAATTCAATTAAAAGGAGAAAAAGAGATAAAAATTGAATTAAAATAAATTATTAATGACGGTAGATTTTAGCTTAAACTGCTAAGATCATCCGTCATTAATAATTTACTTTAATTCTACAACTGTTACACCCATTTCACCTTCACCAAGAGTACCTAGGCGGAAACTTTTGACATGAGGGTGGTTACGTAAAAATAAATGAATACCTTCTCTTAATTTTCCAGTTCCTTTGCCATGGACAATGCGAACTGGACTAAGTTTTGCAATAGCACAGTCATCTAAATATTTGTCAATAACAAAACAAGCTTCTTCAATGTTTTGACCGATTACATTAATTTCAGAACTAATATTTTTTGCTTTAAAAGAAGAAGTACTTTTTTTATTAGATATATTATCAAAGTTATTATTTATTTCTTTTACGATTTCTAAAATACTATCCAATTTAACATTCATTTTGGCATTTCCAATTTGTACTTGTATCTGATTAGATTTTCCAGATAAAGAAGTTATCTTAGCTAAATCTGAAAAACCTAAAATTTTTATTTGCATACCAACTTGCAAATCTTCTTTAGAAAATACTTTGGAACTACTTTTTTTATTTCTAGAAGTAGATACATTATTAATGGAAGAATTTAATTTAATTCTTAAATCATTTGCTTTTTTTAAAGAATCTTTTTGAAAATGTGTTTTTACAAATGTTAAAATTTCATCATCAGTCATTTTAGAAATATCTAAAGTATCTAATTGTTTCCAATTTATATAGATGTCATTTAATTCTTTAATAACATCGTTTGCTGTATCTTTTGCAGAAAGTAATATGCTATTTGCCTCTATTTTAGATTTTTCTAATTTTTTATTTTCGTTTTCTTTTTGAAGTAGTTTTTCTTGTTCTAAAGATTTTCTTAAACTTTCTATTTGGTTTAAATTCTTTTGAATTTCATCTTTTTGTTTTTCTATCAATACTTTATCATCATATATATTTTTTAGTAGTTCTTCAATATTAATATCATCCTCTTTTAAAAGAGATTTTGCTCTATTTAATATATCTTCTGGAAGCCCCAATTTTTTGCTAATAGCAAAAGCGTTACTTTTACCAGGTATACCAATCAATAATTTATATGTTGGTTTTAAATTTTCTAAATCAAATTCAGAGCTTGCGTTTTCAAAGCCATCAGTTACTAAAGCATAATTTTTAATCTCTTGATAATGAGTTGTAGCAAGAGTAATAGATCCAAGTTTATGAAAGTATTCTAAAATGCTAATAGCTAAATTACTACCTTCTAAAGGGTCTGTTCCAGAGCCTAATTCATCTACAAGAATAATGCTATTAGAAGTTGCATTTTTTAAAATACTAATAATATTTACCATATGTGCAGAAAAAGTACTTAGGGATTCTTGAATACTTTGCTCATCTCCGATATCAGCAAAAACATTATCAAATACATAAATGTCACTTTTTTCATCTGCTGGTATAAATAGACCACTATAAGCCATCAAAAGCAATAAACCGCAAGTCTTTAAGCACACTGTTTTACCACCAGTATTAGGACCAGTTATAATTAACGAAGTATAATCTTTGCCAATCATTATATCAATAGGAACAACGGTATCTTTAGAAATTAATGGATGACAAGCTTTGAGCAAAGATACTTCTTTTGATTCATTTATATTAGGTAAGTTAGCATTCATCTCTTTTGCAAGACTTGCTTTAGCAAACACAAAATCAATCTTCCCAATAAAGTAAACGTCATTTTTTAATTCTGTAATATAAGGAATAACACTTTTAGATAATTCTTCTAATATATGTTCTATTTCAATATTTTCTTCTATTTTTAAAGAATGAATTTTGTTATTTAATTCAAATACTTGCATAGGCTCTATAAAAACAGTTGAACCACTAGAAGAAATATCGTGAACAAAACCTTTTATAGATGAACGAAATTCTTCTTTTACAGGAATTACATATCTGTCATTTCTTATAGTAACAATTGATTCCATTATATATTTTGAATAAGTAGAAGAATGAATCATTTTATTTAAAGTTTCTTTTATATCTGTCTCTAATTTCCTTCTATTTTTTCTTAGAGAAGATAATTTAGAAGAAGCATTATCTGAAATATTATCTTCATCAATTATTGATAATAATATGTTTTTTTCAACAGAATTATTAGCATATAAAGAAGAAAAATATGAGCCAAGTATAGAAAACTCATTAATAGGGAAATCATTATCATCATAAAAATATTCTTTTAATTCTCTAGATAGTTTTAAAACTTTAGCAATATCAAGTAAAGCCTTTGATGATAAATTAATATTACTTTCTAATTTTTTTATCCATATAGAAATATCTTCTATTTCAAAAATAGGTATAGATCCTTTTCTATCTAATAAATCTGTTGCTTCTTTAGTTTCATTTAAAAGAAGCTTTACCTTTTCAGTTTTAGAAGAAGGCTTTAAAGATATAGCAAAATTACTTCCAAAACTAGTGTGACAATAGTTTGAAAGTAATTCTAATATTTTATTATATTCTAATTTTTCTAAATAATCTTGTTTCATAATAACTCCTTAATCTTTTACTATTCTAGCACAAATAAAAGATATTTGCAATAAATATAAGAATTAAAGCTTTTATAACATATAGCAAATAAATTTTTAACTTTAAGTTAGTAATGTTACAGAAATATTACTAACTCAAAGACTACGGAATAAAGAAATTTGTATAAAAATCAATTAAACTGTTGACAATTTAGAAAAAACATTATATACTATATAGGCATGTAACAAAAGCGATGAAGTAGAATGTGGCTACATCTTTACAATCCGTAAGGGTGGAGGGAACTTCTATGGAGTATGTCATGGCTTAGACCAGGCGGTAAGTTTTATTTTAAATAGAAAGCACTTATCCCAATATTATCATGCAATCATTGGGTTTTATATTGGTAATAAAAGAAACACCAGGGTGCGTTTAAAACTTCCGACCAACAATTTTAATTTTAAGGAGGGAAATTTGAAATGGCAACATCAAACAAAGTAGGAAGTGAAAAAATGAGAATAAGATTAAAAGCTTATGATTCTCAATTATTAGAAAAGTCTGCTGAACAAATAGTAGAAACTGCTAAAAGAACAGGATCAAAAGTTTCTGGACCTATTCCATTACCAACACAAAAAGAAATCGTTACAATCTTACGTTCTCCACACAAACACAAAGATTCAAGAGAACAATTCGAAATGAGAACACATAAAAGATTAATTGATATTCTTTATCCAACACAAAAAACAGTTGATAGTTTAATGAAGTTAGATTTACCAGCTGGTGTTGATATAGAAATTAAGTTATAAGTTAGTGAATTAGCGAACGAGTGAGCTAAAGCACTTAGTTATAACTTATGCAACTGAATAAAATAAAGTTGCACACGTTAGCAAAGTAAAACAACAAAACCAAGCTGGTTTTATATCAGCCAATAGTTAAGTTAGCCGTTCGAACGAACGTGAGTTACGGATAACTTATGCGGTGAAACGTATAGGAGGAAAATTAAAAATGAAAAAAGCAATTATAGGAAAGAAAATAGGAATGACTCAAATATTTGATGAAACAGGAAAAGTTATTCCAGTTACTGTTATCGAAGCTGGACCATGTGTTGTAGCTCAAGTTAAAACAGTAGAAACAGACGGATACGATGCTATCCAATTAGGATTTGGAGATGTTAAAGAAAACAAAGTTATAAAACCTATTAAAGGTCACTTTGCAAAAGCAAGCATTACTCCAAAGAAACATTTAAGAGAATTTAGAGTAGATTCTATTGAAAGTTATAAAGTAGGAGACGAAGTAAAAGCAGATACTTTTGCACAAGGAGATAAAATCGATGTTCAAGGAACATCAAAAGGAAAAGGATTCCAAGGTGTTATTAAACGTCATGGACAAAGTAGAGGACCAATGGGACATGGTTCTATGTATCATAGAAGACCAGGTTCAATGGGACCAACATCAACTCCAGGTAGAGTTTTCAAAGGTAAGAAATTACCAGGACACATGGGAGTTCAAACAATAACTATTCAAAACTTAGATGTAGTTAGAGTAGATATGGATAAAAACGTAATTTTAGTAAAAGGTAGTGTTCCAGGAGTTAAAGGTGCTATCTTAAAAATAAAAACAAGTGTAAAAGCATAAGGAAGGAGGAGAAGTTAGATGCCTAAAATAGACGTATATAGTATAGAAGGAAAGAAAGTTAAAGAAGTTGAATTAAACGAAGCTATTTTTGGAATTGAACCAAACGAAGCAGTAGTACATAGCGTACTTGTAAACTTCTTAGCAAATCAAAGACAAGGTACACAAAGTACAAAAACAAGAAGTGAAGTTCGTGGTGGTGGAAGAAAACCATGGAGACAAAAAGGAACAGGTAGAGCAAGACAAGGTTCTATTAGAGCACCACAATGGATAAAAGGTGGTATAGCTTTAGGACCAAAACCACGTTCATACTACTACACAGTTAATAAGAAAGAAAAACAATTAGCTGTTAAATCAGTTTTAAGTTCAAAAGTATTAGAAAACGAATTAGTAGTTGTAGATACTTTAGATATGAAAGAAATTAAAACTAAAGAAATGGTTAAAGTTTTAAATAACTTAAAAGTAGAAGGTAAAACATTAATGTTATTACCAGAAAAGAACGAAAACGTACAAAAATCAGCAAGAAACATTGAAGGAGTAAAAACTACATTAGTAAATACAATAAACGTATATGATTTATTAAAATACAAAAATTTAGTAATAACTCTAGATACTGTTAAAAAATTAGAGGAGGTGTATGCATAATGAGACCAGAAGATATTATAGTAGCACCTGTTATAACAGAAAAAAGTAATATGGATATGCAAGAAGGTAAATATACTTTCGAAGTAAACAAAAAAGCTACAAAAGTTGATATTGCAAACGCAGTAGAAAAACTATTTGAAGTAAAAGTATTAAAAGTAAATACAATGACAGTAAAAGGAAAAACAAAAAGAGTTGGAAGATATGAAGGAAAAACTTCAGACTGGAAAAAAGCAATCGTAACAATCGATACAAACTTAAGTGAAAAAACATATCTTGCAAAAGGTGGAAAAACAACAAAAATGACTAAGAAATACAAAGATTCAATTGATGAATTTATGGGAGCTTAGTCTAAACGAATGAAAATAAAATATCGAGAAATAACTCGGAAAACAAAGAATATCTGCTAATGCGGGGCAGGAAAAGAAAGCCGTAAATAAAAAAGAAAAATAGAGAACAAATCAAAAACAAGTAGTTCGCGAAAAGCGAAGAGTAATTTTTGAGATAGTACATATGTACATCGAAAAAATTACGATGAAGCTTGACAAAGAAATACGAAGTTTTTCATTTGTTCGAGGAGGAAAAAAGTATGAAACATTTTAGACCCATTACTCCATCACTAAGAAATATGACAGTTTCTACATTTGATGAAATAACAAAGAAAACTCCTGAAAAATCTTTATTAACAGTAAAGAAAGAAAAAGCAGGAAGAAACTCATATGGTAGAATAACAGTACGTCATCAAGGTGGAGGAAATAGACAAAAATATAGAATAATTGATTTTAAAAGAAACAAAGATGATATGGTAGCTACTGTAGTAGGAATCGAATATGATCCAAACAGAAGCGCAAATATCGCATTAATAGAATATGAAGATGGAACAAAATCTTACATATTAGCACCAGTTGGATTAACAGATGGTGACAAAGTAGTATCTGGACAAAAGGTAGATATAAAACCAGGTAACTGTATGCCAATCGAAAGCATACCAGTAGGTACTTTAATACACAACATCGAATTAAATCCAGGTCAAGGTGGAAAAATGGTTAGAGCAGCAGGTCAAGAAGCTCAATTAATGGCTAAAGAAGGAAAATATGCTCACGTAAGACTTCCATCAGGAGAAATGAGATTAGTTCTAGCAAGATGTAGAGCAACAATCGGAACAGTTGGAAACACAGACCATGAAAATGTAAAATTAGGTAAAGCAGGAAGAACAAGACATATGGGAATACGTCCAACAGTTAGAGGTTCTGTAATGAACCCAGTAGATCACCCACATGGTGGTGGTGAAGGTAGAGCTCCAGTAGGACACGCAGGACCAATGACACCTTGGGGTAAACCAGCTCTAGGATACAAGACAAGAAAGAAAAATAAACAATCTAACAAAATGATTGTTAAGAGAAGAAAATAGCCGTTAGAAAGTGTAACGAGATTTACGGATATTTTCGTCAACCGAAGTATGAGGTTGATTTCATTGAAAAAATAAAAAGGAGGCAAATAAAACATGTCAAGATCAAGCAAAAAAACTCCATTCGTTGCTCCAGAATTATTAAAAAGAATTGAAGCAATGAACGAAACAGGAGCTAAAGAAGTATTAAAAACATGGTCAAGAGCTTCTACTATATACCCACAAATGGTAGGACACACAATAGCTGTTCATGATGGTAGAAAACATGTACCTGTTTATATAACAGAAGAAATGATAGGTCATAAATTAGGAGAATTTGCTCCAACAAGAACTTTTAAAGGTCATGCAGGAGAAAAGACAACTAAAAAATAAATAATAGTAACACCCCGCGCGGGATGTATCTTATCCCTTCAGGAATACCTTAGGGAAAGATGCGTACCCGTCAGAAACTAGAACAAGATAGAGTTAAATAGAAACAAGATTAGGAGTTAAATATAAAAAAGATAAAAAGACTTATCTTAATATCAAACTTTTAAATCTAATTAATCAAGGGAGGAAAAAATAGTGGAAAAGCAAGAAGTTCAAGAAGTAATTATTCCAGAAGCAAGCGCAACACTTAAATATGCTAGAATTTCATCTAGAAAAGTAAAAATTGTAGCAGATTTAATTCGTGGTAAAAACGTAGATGAAGCTTTAGCAACAGTTAAATTTACACCAAAAGCTGCATCTGAAATTATTGAAAAATTATTAAAATCAGCTATCGCAAACGCTGAGAATAATCACAATATGGCACACGAAAAATTATATATTGCAGAAATCTATGCAAACCAAGGTCCAACATTAAAAAGAATAAGACCTGCAGCAAAAGGTTCTGCTGTAAGAATTCGTAAAAGAACAAGTCATATTACAATCGTATTAAGAGAAAGAGATTAGAAAGAAAGGAGCATAAAGGCAAATGGGACAAAAAATGGATCCTCATGGATTAAGAGTTGGTGTAATTAAAGACTGGGACTCAAAATGGTATGCAAATAAAAAAGATTTTGCAAACTACCTAGTAGAAGATCACAAAATTCGTGAGTATGTTAAGAAAAAATTATATGTTAGCGGAATTTCAAAAATAGAAATTGAAAGAACAGCTAAATTTGTAAAAGTTAACGTTTACACAGCAAAGCCAGGTTTAGTAATTGGTAAAGGTGGAAACTTAGCAGAAACTTTAAAATTAGAATTACAAAAAATGATAGGAAAAGAAGTAAACTTAAATATCGTTGAAGTTAAAGATGTAGATGTAAATGCACAATTAGTTGCAGAAAACATCGCAGGACAACTAGAAAGAAGAATTTCATTCAGAAGAGCAATGAAACAATGTATGCAAAAAACTATGAAAGCAGGTGCTTTAGGAATAAAAACTGCAGTATCTGGAAGATTAGGTGGAGCAGACATGGCTAGAACTGAATTCTATAAAGAAGGAACAATACCACTTCAAACATTAAGAGCAGATATCGACTATGGATTTGCAGAAGCAGATACAACATACGGAAAAATAGGTGTTAAAGTTTGGATTTATAAAGGAGAAGTTCTTCCAACTAAGAAAAATGTGGAAGGAGGAGACAAATAATGCCATTAATGCCAAAAAGAACAAAATATAGAAAACAACAAAAAGGTAGAAATAGAGGAAAAGCAACAAGAGGAAATTTCGTATCAGATGGTGAATACGGACTTCAAACATTAGAAGCAGGTTTAATTACAACAAACCAAATAGAAGCAGCCCGTGTTGCTATGACACGTTATATTAAAAGAGGTGGAAAGGTTTGGATAAAAATCTTCCCAGATAAACCAATAACAAAGAAACCAGCAGAAACTCGTATGGGTAAAGGTAAAGGAGCTGTAGAATATTGGGTAGCAGCTGTAAAACCAGGAAGAGTTATGTTTGAGATAGCAGGAGTACCTGAAGAAACAGCTAGAGAAGCATTAAGACTAGCTGCAATGAAACTATCTGTTAAGTGTAAATTTGTTAAAAAAGAAACTGAAATAGGTGGTGAAAACGATGAAGATTAATGAAATAAGAAAAATGTCTTCACCAGATTTAGAAAAAGAATTAGGAGAATTAAAATCTGAATTATTTAAACTAAGATTTAGTTTAGCAACAAACGGATTAGATAATCCTATGAAAATTAAAGAAGTGAAAAAAGACATTGCAAAAATTAATACTGTATTAACAGAAAGAAAGTTAGCTGAAAATGCGTAGAATTTTCAAAAACGAGGATTACTAGGAAAACAAAGTGAATAAACCGCAGTCGTACTTTTATGTACATCGAGGATTTATGAACGCAGTTTGACAACGTAAGACGAAGTTTTTCAAAATTTTGCTAAGAAAGGAGATTAAAAAGACATGGAAGAAAGAAATCTTCGTAAAACTTTTACAGGAATAGTAACATCAAATAAAATGGACAAAACTGTAGTAGTAGCCGTAGAAACAAGTGAAAAACATAAAACTTACGGAAAAATTCAAAAAAGAACTTATACTTTAAAAGCTCATGATGAAAACAACGAATGTGGAATAGGCGATAAAGTTCAAGTAATGGAAACAAGACCTTTATCAAAAGATAAAAGATTCAGAGTAGTTAAAATAGTAGAAAAGGCTATAATTAAATAAAAAACAAAGAGTACAAATGGAAAAGATATGTCACCGTAATAAATAATGCGAGAGACCACGCGTGGGACATATCTTATCACGGAAGACATGACTTTATGAAAAGATGTGTCCCCGTTAGTATCTTAAACAAGATAAAGAAAAGGAGGAACAGCGAAATGGTACAACAACAATCCATATTAAAAGTAGCTGATAACACTGGTGCAAAAGAAATTATGTGTATTAGATGTTTAGGTGGATCTTATAGAAAATATGCTGGAGTTGGTGACGTTATAGTTGCTTCTGTTAAAACAGCAACACCTGGTGGAGTTGTAAAAAAAGGTGACGTTGTAAAAGCAGTAGTAGTAAGAACAAAAAAACCAATAAGAAGAGCAGATGGATCATATGTAAGATTTGATGAAAATGCAGCAGTTATAATAAAAGAAGATAAAAACCCAAGAGGAACACGTATATTTGGACCTGTTGCAAGAGAATTAAGAGATAAAGATTATATGAAAATTTTATCTTTAGCTCCAGAAGTTCTTTAAGCTGTTAACTTAAATGTCTAGCAGACATTTAAGTGTTACAGCTTAAAGATACAGGAACTTATAATTTGTTTCCGAGAGAAGCCCTTAGGCTGAAAGAGGAATTACAAATTATTAGTTATCGTATGACTGTACAAAAAGTAGTATCTAGCTTAAAGATACAAAAATAAACAACTTATAATTACCGAAAAAAGAGGTGAAAAATAAAAATGAAAATAAGAAAAGGTGACAATGTTCAAGTTTTATCAGGAAATGATAAAGGTAAAACTGGAGAAGTTTTAGAAGTAATACCAGGAACAAACAAAGTAATTGTAAAAGGTATTAATATTAGAAAAAAACATGTAAAACCAAGAAAACAAGGTGAAGAAGGCGGAATTATACCAGTAGAATGTGCTATTCACGCAAGTAAAGTAAACGTAGTTTGTCCAAAATGTGGAAAGGCTACAAGAATTGGTTATGAAATAGAAAAAGATCAAAAAGTACGTGTTTGTAAAAAATGCAATACTAAATTAAAATAGAGCACATTAAAAACTATTTAAACACTAATTCACAAGGGAAAGGGACATACCTTAGCCCAAGTGGAAGTGACCAAAAGGTAAGATGTGTCCCTTGACAAATATTCGAAAGGAGGAATACATAAGTCATGGAAATATTAAAAGAACAATATCAAAAAGAAGTAGTTCCAGCATTAATGAAAAAATTCAACTATAAATCTGTTATGGAAGTTCCAAAATTAGAAAAAATAGTAATTAATATAGGATTAGGAGATATCAAAGATAATCCAAAATCATTAGAAAATGCAATGAATGATATAAAAATCATAACTGGTCAGGCACCAATTGTGACAAAAGCAAAAAAAGCAATCGCTGCCTTCAAAATTAGAGAAGGAGTTAACATGGGATGTAAAGTTACATTAAGATCAGCAAAAATGTATGATTTTGCATACAAACTATTCAATGTAGCACTTCCAAGAGTTAGAGATTTTAGAGGAGTATCAAAAAATTCTTTTGATGGTAGAGGAAATTACTCTATGGGTATAAAGGAACAATTAATCTTCCCTGAAATTGAATATGATAAAGTAGACAAAATTAGAGGTATGGACATTATATTTGTTACTACAGCTAAGACAGACGAAGAAGCAAGAGAATTATTAACACTTATGGGAATGCCATTTAAAAATTAATTATAAACTTCGTCTAACTTCGTTAACCTTCGCATAAAAATGTCCTCAACGTGCAAAAAGCACGCTTGCGGATTTTTAGCTCGGTTGCCTAGTTATACTTGTTTCTAATTAATTTTAGAAAATAAGAAAGGAGAAAGCCAATGGCTAAAAAATCTTTAAAAGTAAAACAAGCAAGAACACAAAAATACAAAACAAGAGAATACAATAGATGCAAACTTTGCGGTAGACCACATGCATATATTAGAAAATATGGAATTTGCCGTGTATGCTTTAGAGAATTAGCACACAAAGGTGAAATTCCTGGAGTTAAAAAAGCAAGCTGGTAATCTTAAATAATAGAGGTACTCGTGCGAGACATTTCTTGTCTGTAAAGGAATACCTCTAGGGGAAAGATGTGTCCCCGTTAGAATCTTAAACAAGATAGAAAAGGAGGGAAAATATTTAATATGAATACAACAGACCCAATAGCAGATATGCTAACAAGAATAAGAAATGCAAACAGTTCAAAACATAAAACTGTAGATATTCCAGCTTCTAATATGAAAAAAGCAATAGCAAAAATCTTATTTGAAGAAGGATATATAAAAGCATTTGAAGAAATAAAAGATGATGTTCAAGGAATTATCAGAATAACATTAAAATATGATGAAAAAGGTGCTAGAGTAATCGATGGACTAAAAAGAATTAGTAAACCAGGATTAAGAGTATATGCATCTAAAGATGAATTACCACAAGTATTAAACGGATTAGGAATTGCCTTAATTTCTACTTCAAAAGGAATTAAAACTGATAAAGAAGCAAGAAAAGAAGGATTAGGTGGAGAAGTATTAGCTTACGTATGGTAAAATAAAAGAAGGAGGAAAACTAAACATGTCAAGAATAGGAAATAAACCTATTACAGTACCAGAAGGTGTAGAAGTAAAATTAAATGAAAAACACTTAACTGTAAAAGGACCTAAAGGAACATTAGAAAGAGATATCCATAAAAATATCGATGTTTCTATCGAAGGAAATGTAATTAATGTTACAAGACCAAACGATGAACCAGAAAATAGAAGTTTACATGGATTAACAAGAACTTTAATTGCTAACATGATAGAAGGTGTTCTTAATGAATATAAAAAAGAATTACAAATAGTTGGTGTTGGATATAGAGCACAAAAACAAGGAAAGAAATTAGTAATGAACTTAGGTTATTCTCATCCAGTAGAAATGGAAGAACCAGAAGGAATTACATTTGATGTTCCAAATGCAAATACAATTATTGTAAGAGGAATTGATAAAGAAGTTGTTGGTCAAACAGCAGCAGTTGTAAGAACAAAGAGACCACCAGAAGTATATCATGGAAAAGGTATTAAATATGCTGATGAACATATTAGACGTAAAGAAGGAAAAGCAGGTAAAAAATAAAATTTAAATTGGCAAAAACTAATTTAAGAAAGGAGAAAACGATGATTACAAAAACAGATCGTAAAGCAGAAAGAATTAGAAGACATATAAGAGTTCGCACAAAAATCAGTGGAACTGCAGAACGTCCAAGACTATGTGTATATAGAAGTAATAAAAATCTTTTTGTTCAAGTAATTGATGATGTTAATGGAGTTACTTTAGCACAAGCATCTACTTTAGATAAAGAAGTAAAAACAAAACATTCAAATAAAGAAGCTGCAAAAGAAGTTGGAGCATTAGTAGCAAAAAGAGCATTAGAAAAAAACATCAAATCTGTTGTGTATGACAGAGGTGGATATGTTTATCATGGAGTTGTAAAAGAATTAGCAGAAGCTGTAAGAGAAGCAGGACTTAAATTTTAACAAAAATAAAAATAAGGAGATACTAAAATACTGACATCACTTATTCACAAGTAGGGGACATATCTTGTCCTTAGTGGGAGTGACCAAAAAGTAAAAATAATAGAAAAACCCGGCGCGGGACATACCTTGTCACGGAAGACATGACCATAGGAAAAGATGTGTCCCCGACAGAAAATTAAACAAGATAGAGTAAAAAGGAGGGAAAATAAAGTGCACGAAGAGAATAATACACCAGAATTAAAAGAGAAAGTAGTTGCAATTAACAGAGTTGCAAAAGTTGTAAAAGGTGGTAGAACATTCCGTTTTAGTGCTGTTGTAGTTGTTGGTGACGGAGCAGGACACGTAGGTGTAGGAAATGGAAAAGCAGCAGAAGTTCCAGATGCAATTAAAAAAGCTATTCAAGAAGCTAAAAAGAACTTAATAGAAGTTCCAATCGTAGGAACAACAATACCACACGAATTTGTAGGAAAATTTGGTAGCGCAAATGTTATGTTAAAACCAGCAGAAGAAGGTACTGGAATCATAGCAGGAGGAAGCGTAAGACCAGTTATAGAACTTGCAGGATATAGAGATATCCGTACAAAAGTATTAGGAACAAACAATCCAAGAAACGTAGTATATGCTACAATCGAAGGATTAAAGAAAATGCAAACTATTGAGCAAGTAGCTAAAAAAAGAGGAAAGAAAGTAGAAGAAATTTTATAATTGAAGAGGAGGTGTAATCCCACAATGAAATTAGACGAATTAAAACCAGCACAAAAAACAGAAACAAAGAAAAGAGTTGGACGTGGAATCGGTTCTGGTCTAGGAAAAACATCAGGAAGAGGACATAAGGGACAAAAAGCAAGATCTGGTGGAGGAGTTAGACGTGGATTCGAAGGAGGTCAAACACCATTATATAGAAGATTACCAAAAAGAGGATTTACAAATATTCATGCTAAAAACTATACAGAAGTAACTTTAACAATGCTTAATAAATCAAGCAAAGATGAAGTAACTGCTGAAACTTTAATAGCAGATGGTATTATTTCAAAAGCAAACGACGGTATCGTTGTTATAGCAACAGGTACATTAGAAAAAAAATTAACTGTTAAAGCTGTAAGATTCACTAAAGGAGCTAAAGAGAAAATAGAAGCTTTAGGTGGAAAGACAGAGGTGATTTAGTTGTTTAATACAATAAAAAATGCATTAAAAACACCAGATGTTAGAAAAAAATTATTATACACATTAATCTTAATAGTAGTATTTAGATTAGGTTGTTATATAACAGTTCCAGGAGTTAATAATTTTGCACTTGCAGAGGTATTTAATGGTCAAGGAATGGCATCATTAATAGATTTAATATCAGGAGGAGCTTTTTCACGTTTATCTATTTTTGCAATGTCAATTAGTCCTTACATTACAGCTTCTATTGTCATTCAATTATTAGGAATGGTAATACCAGCATTAGAAAGATTAACTAAAGAAGGAGGAGAAGAAGGTAGAAACAAAATAAATCGCTATACAAAACTATTAACTGTAGTTCTTGCATTAGTTGAAGGATTAGGAATATATCTATCTTATCGTTCTTCTGGAATATTTATAGATACAAGCTTTTTAACAGGAGCAACTGTCGTTATATCATTAATGGCAGGAACAGCAGTTTTAATGTGGCTTGGAGAGCAAATTACAAGCAAAGGAATAGGAAATGGAATTTCAATTATTATCTTTGTTGGTATAGTAGCAGGTCTTCCAAGTGTAATAACTACAATATGGAATTTAATCATGGGAACAGGAGCTTTTTCTACAACAGGTTTATTAATGGCTTTAGCAATAATAGTTGGAGCTATCATTCTAGTTGCTGGAGTTGTATTTGTACAACAAGCAGAACGTAGAGTTCCAGTACAATACTCAAAAAGAGTTGTAGGAAGAAAAATGGTAGGAGCGCAAAATACAAACATTCCATTAAAACTTGCTATGGCAGGTGTAATGCCAGTTATTTTTGCAAGTAGCTTTATGACATTTCCAGCAATGATTATTCAAATGTTTATACCAAATATTGATGCTCAATCAGGCTTCTGGTCAGTAATATATAAATTTTCAATTGCAACATCAACATCAGCTGTTCCAATAGGATACTCAATTGCAAACGCAATTGTATACTTGTTACTAATCGTAGGGTTCACATTTTTCTATACTTATGCTACATTCAATCCAGCAGAAGTATCAAACAATATTAAGAAAAATGGTGGATTTATCCCAGGAATTAGAGCAGGAAAGCCAACAACAGACTATCTATCATCTATCATATCAAAATTAACAGTATTTGGTGGATTATTCTTAGCTGTTATTGCAATATTACCGATGCTACTTAGATTTACAAATCTAAACATAGCATTTGGTGGAACATCAATACTAATCGTAGTAGGTGTTGCACTAGAAACAGTACAACAATTAGAATCTCAACTTGTAATGAGACATTATAAGGGATTCTTAGAATAGAAGTTAACAAATCTTTGCTAACTATAAAAATGGATGCTTATATTGCATCTATTTTTTATATTGTAGGAAAGTTCTAATTTTTGAGTAGCCACTTTTTTATACAAAAGAAAAAGGATTCTTAAGCAAAGAATCCTTTTTTAGTATTAAATTTTACTGCTGTTCCTGATAAATCTCATAAGAACCATCTTTTTCTTTTTGTACTTCTATAATACCAGTATGGGTAATAGAAATATTGAAAAACGAAGCGGGAGCTAAGAGTTTACCATCGTATGAATAGGCACCCGATAAACCATCCTGTTCAAATATAATTCCCTTATCACAGAAATAAATGTAATCAAATGCTACAGGAACTAAGAGTTTACCATCGTATGAATAGGCACCCAAAAAATCATCCTGTTCAACTATAATTCCCTCATCGTAGAAATTAATGTCATCAAATTCTACAGGAACTAAGAGTTTACCATCGTATGAATAGGCACCCAAAAAACCATCCTGTTCAAATATAATTCCCTTATCACAGAAACAAATGTCATCAAATTCTACAGAAACGATAAGTTTGCTATCGTGGGAATATACACCGTATGAGCTATCCTTTTTAACTTTAATTCCCTTATCACAGAAACAAATGTCATCAAATTCTACAGAAACGATAAGTTT